>Ga0207701_10000228_pt1 | contig 56207 bp, 44 predicted proteins | sample KBSSwiSSwithPhiX_FD_184294 | JGI IMG/M metagenome (GOLD analysis project Ga0207701, IMG submission 184294) | Switchgrass rhizosphere bulk soil microbial communities from Kellogg Biological Station, Michigan, USA, with PhiX - S5 (SPAdes) (version 2) | ecosystem: Environmental > Terrestrial >... | reverse complement strand
CGGCATCGGTGGCTTGAGCGGTCCCGCGCCGACGGGCAATTCGACATAGAAGGACGCGCCGCGCCCGGGGTCGGATTTCACGGTGAGACGGCCGCCATGCTCCTGGACGATCGCATAGGCGACCGTGAGACCAAGGCCAGTGCCTTTCCCGACCTCCTTCGTCGTGAAGAACGGATCGAAAATCTTCGGCTGCACATCTTCCGGCACGCCCGGGCCGTCATCGTTGACTTCGAGGATCACCGCGTCGCGGTCGGCCTCGTGCCAGGTGCGGACGATGAGCGTGCCGCGTCCGTGCGACCCGAGCATGGCCTGCTCGGCGTTGATGATGAGGTTGAGCAGGACCTGTTGGATCTGGTGAGGATCGGAGAACACCTCGGGCAGTCCGGCTGCGAGTGCTTCGAGGATGACGATGTTGCTGATGCGCTGTTCGTAGGCGCGAAGGGCGAGGGTCTCGCGCACGACCTGATTGAGATTCACCATCGCGCGCGTGGTGTGGCGCTTGCGGGCGAAGGTCAGGAGATTGCGCACGATCTTCGCGGCGCGTTCCGATTCGCTCAGGATCGTTTCGAGGCCGCGCTTGGTCTGCTCATCGACTGACCGCTGAGCGAGCCGCTCGGCCCAGGTCAGGATTGTCGCCAAGGGATTATTGAGTTCGTGGGCGACGCCGGAAATCGTCTGTCCGAGGGCGGCCAGTTTCTCCGCCTGCAGGAGCTGGTGATACAGATCGCGAGCTTGATCCTCCAATCGTTTCCGTTCGCTCACGTCGCGCATCAGCGCTTCGACGCGAAGACCTTCGGCGACGCGTTCTGCATGAGCCGTGACCTCCACCCACATCGCCGATCGATCGGCGCGGCGCAACCGTAGCAGATAGTCGGTGATCGCCCCGTCGCGCTGAAGCCGTTCGACGAAACCGTCGCGCGCCTGCGGATCCACGAAACGCTCAATCTCGAACGGGCGGACCTCCTCCTGCGGTGTTTCGACCGCGTAGCCGAACATCAGTTTGAGATAGGGATTGGCAGAGAGTGTCAGCGCGGCTGAACCGGACAACGTGCCGATGTAGACCCCCTCGTGAACCGACTCGAAGAACCGCGAGAACGTTTCGGGTGGGGCCGTTGACGTCAGCTCAGGTTCCGGCACGGGGGGATTATACGGGTATCGGCAATCGCACGGCTCAGGTTACTTGCCACCCGCTGCGGGCGGTGGCGGCGTGGGTGTCATGGATTGATACTGCGAGCGATAGCGTCCCTCAATCGTCGATCGAATCTCGGAGAGGGGCACCCCGGAATTGTGCATCTGCATCGCGTCACGCGCGACATCGAGGCAGATGGCTCACGTCATGCCGTGGTCTTCCCACGTTGGTCGTCCGTTCGCATCGCGGCTGCGCACGAAGCAATCGTCGTTACCTTTGTGACCGGATCGCTCACAGCCACAGAAGCACGGAACGTAGTGCAACACTTCGGGGTGGCGCGCCGCAAACGTGTAAACCGCGCGCACGACGTCGGGCGGACGCGCGGGAGCAAATGCTGTCACCGGTAGAGCCGGCAGTTCACCCTTGTAGGCCGGCGGCGGAGGTGTGAACTGGACGACTGTCGGCTGGGGCGTTTCCGCCACCGCGGGGGCGGCAGCTGGTGGCGGCGCGGCTGCACTGGACGCTGCGGGTTCATTTGGCTGACAGGCCAGGCCGGCGGCGGCGACCGCTATCGCGACGATCGTGATCCACGACGATCGAACATTCTTCATGTCGTGATCTTAGCACCCGTGGACATCAGGACTCCGCCGCCGGTAATCTGACGCCAATGTTCACGTCGTCGTTGCTCAAAAACAAGGTGGCTATCATTACCGGCGGTGGAACCGGCCTCGGCCTCGCGATCGCGAAGCGGATGGGCGAGCTCGGTGCCGATATCGCCATTGGCAGCCGTCAGGCGGCGCATCTCGAAGAGGGCACAGCCGATTTGCGGCATGCCGGTCTCGACCCGCTTGCTGTACAAGTTGACGTCCGAAAGCCGGAGCAGGTCGACGAAATGGTCGGTCGCGTCGTGCGACACTTCGGCCATATCGATATTCTGATCAACAACGCTGCAGGAAACTTCATCTGCCGGGCTGAGGATCTTTCGCCCAACGGATGGAACGCGGTGGTCGGAATCGTACTAAACGGCAGCTTCTATTGCTCACGCGCGGTCGGCAGACACATGATTGCTCGCGGTCGCGGCGGATCGATCGTCTCCATCCTTGCCAATTACGTGTGGACCGGGAGCGCGGGCACCGTCCACTCAGCCGCGGCGAAAGCCGGAGTGATGTCGATGACCCAGACGCTCGCGGTGGAATGGGCAAGCCACAACATCCGAGTGAATGCTGTCGCCCCCGGACCGATCGAGACACCGGGTGCCGCCGAGAAACTCTGGAATACGCCTGATGCGGTTCGTCGCATCACGGAAACGATCCCGCTGAAACGGTGGGGCAAGCCTGAGGATGTCGCCGACGCGGTGACGTTTCTCGTTTCGGATCACGCCAGCTTCATCACCGGAGAGATCCTCACGGTCGACGGCGGCTCGTGGCTCGGCAAAGGGCCGTACGGGTTCGTGTGAATCGCGCCACTGTCGAATTGGCCTCGATCCGCGCTGCCACCGAATCCGATAATAGACGCCACGGAAGAACACAGATCGATACAGCCGCGGAAGAACACGGATTCACACGGACAGACCTTGATCGATCCGGATCCCGCTCACCATCCCGGATCCCGACATGACAAACACCCGACAGCGACGTCTCGCGTATCTCTCCTGGATCACCGTCTGCATCGTCTGGGGTACGACGTATCTCGGTATCCGCATCTGTCTCGAAACGATGCCGCCGATGCTGATGGGAGGGTTCCGGTGGCTTTCTGCCGGCGCGCTGCTGGCGGCCTACGTCGTGGCGAGCGGGGAATCGCTGCCGGGGCGAGACAGATGGGGTGGCATTGCGCTCCTCGGCTTTCTGATGCTGGGACTCGGCAACGGCGGTGTTGTGATCGCCGAACAATGGGTGCCCAGCGGGCTTGCTGCCGTCGTCATCGCGTCGAATCCGTTCTGGATGTCGGCCGTCGAAGCGGCGATTCCCGGTGGTGAGCGACTTCATGCCAACGTGATCGTTGGCCTCATCATTGGCTTCACAGGGATCGTGGTGCTGGTGTGGCCAGATCTGACGCTCGGAGCCGCGAGTCGTCGCGGCTTTCTCGCCGGCGTCGTGGCTCTTCAAATCGCCTCGATTGGCTGGTCGCTTGGCTCCGCCTACTCGCGACGCCACGCACGCAGCGATCACGTGCTTGGAACAACGGCGTGCCAGATGCTGGCGGGCGGGATCATTATGACGGCCGCCGGGACGATTCGTGGCGAGTGGTCACACCTGTCGTTCAGCGCCGCAACGACATGGTCTCTGATCTACCTCTCGACCGTCGGCGCGATCGGCGGGTTTGTTGCCTACACCTACGCCTTACGACATCTTCCGGTGTCGTTTGTGTCGCTGTATGCCTACATTAACCCGATCATTGCCGTGACCCTTGGCGTCCTGATTCTCCACGAATCATTCGACTCGCGAATGGCGGTGGCGGCAGCGCTGGTGTTCTGCGGAGTCGCGATCGTCCGCTGGACCGGCCCAAAAGCCGTCTCCGACTCCGGACTCGAGGTTGACGCGCAGGCGGAGCCGTCGACGTAGGCTGGCCCCAATGATCCCCAATGATCAATGATCAATGCCCAATGCGTTGTGACCCCCATTGAACATTGGTCATTGATCATTGAACATTGACGAGTGTCACACCCTCCGTCCGCTGATCAATCGAACCAGAAACAGCACGATCGCTATGACGAGCAGGACATAGATGAAGTTACCGAGAGTGTACCCACTGACCATCCCAAGCAGCCACAGCACGATGAGGATGATCGCAATCGTTTCGAGCATAGTCTTCTCCTTGCGCGCGAAATCGCGCAGCGCACGCGACGAATGAACCCCCAGCAACGGCTGTGCCGGATTGGAGAACTGCGGCAGTCACGAGGCGTCCGCGCGCTGGTCCTCGTTGTTTTTCTCGTATTCGGTCTCGCGTCGCAATCGCGCGCGCAGACCGACGCTCCAGCTCAGCCACCAGACTCCCCGTCTACCGGCAAACAGGTTGTCTTGTTTCTGACCGGTGCCGCCAGTGGACTCGCCGCGCACGAAGCCGCCCACGTCATCGCGGATTTGGCCTACGGAGAAAACCCAGGTCTGAAGAAGGTAGATTTTCACGGCATTCCATTTTTTGCCATCACTCACCGAAGTGGGCGCGCCTCGAACGAAGAGTTCGTCATTTCATCGGCAGGTTTTTGGGCGCAGAGTGCCGGAAACGAATGGCTCCTGAGCAAACGCCCGCATCTCAAGTCGGAGCAGGCGCCCTTTGCCAAAGGGTATTTCGCGTTCAACGTTCTCGCCTCGGTTGCGTACGCGGGCGCTGCGTTCGCGAAAACAGGTCCGGCGGAGCGTGACACGCGCGGGATGGCCGCATCGTCACGTCTCGATGAGCGTTGGATTGGTGCGCTGGTGCTGGCGCCGGCGGTGCTGGACGCGTGGCGCTACTACCGCCCCGGCTCGAAGTGGGCGACGTGGAGTTCGCGCGGAGCCAAGATCGGCATGGTCCTCATGGTTGTGCGGTAACGCTGCTCTGTGAACCCTCGGTGCGAGGACCCAGTGCAAACGTCATCGTCCCTTCGACGACGACGTTGCCGTTGACGCGAGCGACGCCATGTAGAACACCCATCCGGCTGCGAAGGCGCCGCACGACGGCTTCGATCACGACCTGATCGCCAGGATGCACGGGCCTCCTGAACCTGACGCGCTCGATTCCCATGAAATAGATCAGCTTTTCGCGGTTCTCGGGTTTCGCAAGAATCATGATGGCGCCGACCTGCGCAACCGCCTCGGTCAGGATCGTGGGTGGCAACACCGGCGGGCCGTCCGGCTGATGGGACAGATATCGCTCGTTCAGCGTCATGTTCTTGATGCCGACGATCCGTTTGTCGGGATCGAACTCAGTGATGCGATCGACGAGAAGAAACGGATAGCGATGCGGAAGTATCCGTTCGATGGCGCTGTAATCGAGTGGCAACGAGAGTTCCATAATCTCACCGCAGTATAATCGGGATTTCTCCCTCGGGAGGGAACGCTCTCCGTGAGCCAGTCATTTCCAGCAGACGAAGTCCCGGCGGAACCGAATACGCGGCAGGAATCGAAGGCGTCAAAGCAGGAACTCGTCACCACGCTCTTCGACCTCGGCCGCCAGGTGACGAGTGTGCTCGACTTCGACGATCTCCTGCGCCAGATTCCCAGACTCATCGGCCGGCTGATCTCGTTCGAAGCGTTCGCGGTGTACTTGCTCGACGAGCGCAGAAGTGAGTTGCGCGTGGCTTACGCGGTCGGCTATCCGCCTGTAGAGCGGCCGATTCGGCTGCGACCTGGCATGGGCCTGGTCGGTGCCGCGATCGAAACCGAGCAGCCTGTTCTCGTCAACGACCTGCAGAACGATCCTCGCTACATCGAGTTCGTCCCGGGGATGAATTCGGAAATCGTCGTCCCCCTCCTCCACAAATCGAAGCCGCTTGGCGCGCTGAACATTCTCAGCCGCAATCGGAATCAATTCACGCTCGAGGACACGGCGATCGTCCGCCAGTTCGGCGCGCACGTGGCTGTCGCGCTGGTCAACGCCCGCCTGTTCGATCGCAGTAAGCGCGACGCCGAGGCATTTGAGACGCTCGCCGAAATTGGACGCGATGTCGCGTCAGTGCTGGATCTGGACGAGCTGTTTTCGCGGATCGCGCAGCTGACCAAGCACGTGATCGACTACCGCACGTTCGGGATCCTGCTGCTCAACGAAGAGCGCGGCGAGCTGGAGATCAAGCTGGCGCTGCAGTACGGCGAGAAAGTAGAGGTGCCGCGGGTTCGTCTCGGGGAGGGATTAGTCGGATACGCGGCGCTCCACCGCGAACCCGTTCTGGTGTCAGACGTCTCCCAGGATCCGCGCTACATCAAGGTCGTTCCCGACGTGCGGTCCGAGCTCGTCATTCCGATGCTGTTGAAAGATCGCTGCATCGGTGTTGTCGATCTGGAAAGCCCGGAACTCGATGCGTTCAGCAAGCGTGATGTCGAGATTCTCACATTGCTCGCGAGTCAGGCAGCCGTGGCGATCGAGAACGCGCGGCTGTACGAGGAAGTCCGCGCCAACGAAGAGCGGCTGGAGAAAGAGCTTCGGTTTGCGCAGCGGGTTCAAACGGCGCTTCTTCCCGCCGCGCCACCGAAGCGACTGAAGGGCATCGAAGTGTCAGCCGCGTTCGCGCCCGCCCGCGAGGTCGGTGGCGACTTTCATGATTACCTGTCACCGGAGGCGCACACGCTCGTCGTGGCCGTGGGAGATGTCTCCGGCAAAGGTGTGCCGGCGGCACTCTACAGCGCATTCGCCGCGGAGCTCGTTCGCGGCCGCACGTTCCGCCGTCGCTATCTCCCGGATCGATCGAGTCCGTCGGGCGTCCTGTCGTCGGTAAACACGATTCTTCAGCAGCGACACCTCGAGGAGTATTACTGCACGCTCTGTTACACCGTGTTCGATTTGAAGCGCCGCGTCCTCACGCTCGCGAATTCAGGGTTGCCGTATCCGATTCGCGCCACGGCAGAAGGCTGTTCGCAGATCGAGCTGCCCGGTGTTCCGCTCGGATCGTTCCAGGGATCGACCTACGACGAGGTCACGTTCGCATTGCACGCCGGCGACCTGTTCGTGCTGTGCACCGACGGCGTATTCGAAGCGATGAATGCGAACGGACAGGAATTCACGGCGGCACGGCTGATCGATGTCGTGGCCGCGCTGCGCCAAGAACCGGCGGCGAAGGTCGTGGGAAGGATTTTCGAGGCGGTGTCGGAATGGCGAGGTGACACACCACCGAACGACGACATGACGGCGGTGGCGGTTCGGATCACGTTGTAGGCACGGTCTAGAGACCGTGCCTACCCTGCCTAGTAGCCCTTGAACGAAATGTCCTTTTGCTCCAGGTGGAGACCAACTGCCCGGCCACCAAATGTCGCCATATCGCTAACGCGCCCTTTCACACGAACTCGGGCGCCCTTGCTGGGAGTTCGGCCGTCCTGTGATACGACCGTCAATTCTCCCGTGCCATCATCGATCTTGTACACCTTGAACGGAACCAGTGGCACCCCCCAGGAACTCGTCACCACGCCATTTACTGAAACCGTCTTGTTCTGGTAACGACCCGGGTTGTATTTCAATTCGGCAACGCTCGGTGAATGCAGCGCGCAGGCCGATAGTGCCGCGGCAAATCCAAGCGCGACCGTCAAACGAGCGAAGGATCCAGTCATGCGCAACCCTCCGATTCAATGCCGCGCGGAATCGGCCTGACTTACGACGGGATGCGGCGATGCCAGCGCCTGCCTGAGTTACGCACCCCGTTGATTCCGCGCGACACATGGGCTGAATCAAAGGCTGTGCCTGCGTGAACTTGTGAGATTTTCAGGGAAACACGACGGAGTGGGCCGCGCGATCGTCCCAAGCGGGGGACGGGCCTGACCTCGAAATAAATCAGTGGGACCCGCCGCCGACCAACCAGCCCTCGCTCCTTTCGCTCAGGCCGTTTGCTTGTCACATCGGGCTACCTAGTCAACAAATGACTAGAAGCCGAATGTTAATCCCGCGCGCGCCCGACTCACATTGACATCGGCGGGTCGCTGCTGGAAGTCGTACCCAAGTTCGAGACTCACAGACGGTGTGAGCGTGAAGTTGCCGCGCAGTGCGAAGGTATCTGATTCGAAACCGACGCGGTCCAGTGTCAGCCAATCAAGTCGATCGATACCGTGAGTGTACCCGGCTCCGAGCCGGAAGTTCCTCGTCACGGCGCCGCTCAGACGAATGACGACGTTGTCGGTCTCGATGTCTTCGATGCCGAGCGAGGTTGTGTTCCCGCGATAGTAGGCGATGAAGGTGTCGAAGGCATTCGAGAATCGAACCGTCAGCTCCGGTCCAGCGATCCAGAAGTCCGTGTCGTCCTCGAAAGCCGCGCGCCGGAAGAGCAGCCCCCACGTGGCCTTGTCGTGGGTATAGCCGAATTGCGTATAGAAATCCGATTCGGGCAAATACACCGGATCAAATCCACCGAGAAACCCGACGTTCAGGTGCGCGTTTCGCGACAACGCGAATTCGAGTCCGCCTCCCGCTCGTTGGTCGTCCGTCCCGAACAGCCTGTCAACCTGTCCTTCCAGCACCAGGCGCACTGAGTCAGCCAGCCGCGCGTTGAGAATGACCGTACCTGCGTGCGTGTCTTCGACATCTACGACGTCGAAGTGCTGAAAGTCGTAGTCGAGCTCGAGCCGATGTGCGCGCCTGACGCGAAGCGCGTCAGCCTGGGTGCGAATGTCGTTGTTGGACGGATCGAGCGTTATCGCGCGGTCGTAATACGCAAGCGCGAGCGTCGTGTGATTCGCTGCCGCATGAAGTCGTCCCTGCGCGGCGAGCACTTCAGCACGATCGCCGGCCAGTTTTTCCGCCCGCGTCAATGCGTCGCCGGCTTCGCGGAACTGATCGAGCGTGACGAGCGAGTTGCCCAATCCAATCAGTGCATCCAGATTGTCAGGCTGCGTGGCGAGAATCGACCGATAGACCTCGACCGCGTGTTCGGGATGTCCGAGTCGCCCGTGCAGTCGCGCGATCCACAGCCGCGCGGGAATATCGTCCGGGTTTGCGGCAGCTAGAGCCTGGAACTGTTTGAGCGCCGCTTCGTACGAGCCGGAATTGGCCAGCCGTTCTGCTTCAGCGCGCTGGTCCGGGACCTGCTGCGACGGTGCGAGCAGCACTAACCCGAGAATCGCGGTCGAAATACAAATCATGGGGATGAATGAGCCCTCTTGTGGCGTCACGGCCAGCCCGGGTAATCCGGTGAACTGCCGAGGGCACAACCTTTCTCGGGGGAGCCTCGTCTCACTTTTCGGAACGTAGGACTGGCTTCTACAGGGTTAAGAGCAGGTTCTAGAGGGGTTCCAGGAGCTTCTCCGAAGTTCTGCAAAGTTCTACACGGTTCTGCCGAGCGTTGCCGAACCCGGAAGAGCCTGGAAGAACCCGACAGAACCAAGAGGAACCCAGAAGAACCCGAGCACAATCGGAGGCTCATTTATGAATCCATGGAAAGGCGCCGTGCTCGCCGCGGGGTTGGTTGCGGCCGCAGGGATCGGAGCCGCATTTTTTCCGCCCGCACACGCGCAGGTTGCTGCCCGTGCGCCAAAAGCGGTTGAAATCTTCGGAGGTCGAGGCAGCCAGATTGGCGTGACCATCCGCGAGGTCGAGGAAACGGACATGAAAGAGAACAAACTGTCCGCGGCCACCGGTGTGGTCATCGACGAGGTCTCCGAAGGGACTCCGGCCGCCACGGCGGGGCTCAAAAAAGGAGACATCGTCGTCGAATTCGACGGCGAACGCGTTCGCAGCGTGCGCCAGTTCACGCGGCTCGTGCAGGAAACACCGGCGGGACGAAAAACACCGGCGTCAGTCATGCGTGGCGGTCAACGGGTCAGTCTCACGATCGAGCCTCGCGAGAGCAACAGTTTCGTATTCGCAGACGGCAAGTTGAGCGGGCTGCAGGATTTCGGTCGCGACTTTCCCTTCGACTTCGCACGTCCAGCGATGCCTCCGACGCCGCCCGCAACCCCGAAACCACCGGTCGCGCCGGCGTTTCCTGATGTCGATACGTTCATCTGGCGGACCAACAACGGTCTCGGGATTACGGTCGGCGATCTGTCACAGCAGCTTGCCGAGTACTTCGGCACGAAAGATGGCGTCCTTGTCACGTCAGTCGCCGACAACTCAGCCGCGTCCAAAGCCGGGATCAAGGCGGGAGACGTGATTACGTCTTTCAACGGCTCCGAAGTGACGTCGCCGTCAGATCTTCGCCAGCGGATTCGGGCGCTTCAGGATGGCGATGAGTTCACGGTTGGCGTAATGCGCGACAAGAAACCGACGACCTTGAAAGGCAAGGCAGAAACGACGCGCCCACGTCGCACCTACAGGTCAGTGATTTAAGAAGCGTCCGCTCTTGCCTGTGCTCGTGTGGACGGCGGCCCGACCAGCGTTGCCAGCTGTGCGGCGATGATCGAGGCCGCCGCCAGCTTTGCCGCATCCTTCTCACCATGGTGGCGCACTTCCGCCGCCATGATTCCGACACATCCCGCGGGCGTGACCAGCGGCGCGGCAATCGCCCCATTGGATACAGAGTCGGTTTCAACCGTCTGTAACAACGACGTGCGTAGCGCCGCGGCAGTGGCGTTTTCGGCGTCGCGCAGGATCGTGCCGAGCCGCAGCACTACCTGGCGCGAATAGCCGTGCGTGACGATTGGACTGAGCTCGCGTCCGTCCGGATCCGCGATCCAAAGGACGATGCCCGGGGAGTCGAGAATTGTTGCGGCGCGGCCGAGGAGCGGTGGCAACGCATGCGTGTCGATCACCTGCGCCAGATCAGAACAGACCGCCGCGACCGCCGCGAGATCGATCGCATCGGCCCGAGCCGTCTCTTTTGGACTGGCTGATGACGTTGGCGTGATCTTTATTTGTTGATCGGCCTCACCCGATCGCAGCCAATCCGCCGCATTCACCGGCATCATCCGGGTGCCAGTGGAAACATCGTTCTCGGGTTTCTCCACGACCTCCACCGCTTCGCGGTCAGACTCGGTCGGCGAAAACCCCAATACCAGAACTGTAACCAGGGCGACAACCGACGCGGCGGCAATCGCAATGACCTCGGCGCGCCGAATCTCGGCACGCTCGCCGTCGCGCACTCGCGTTTCTGCGGTGCGTGCATCCGAGATCGACGCGGCAATGGCGGTGGTGCTTTCCAGGCCGTCAGCAAAGATCAGGTCAGAAGCGAGCAGCGCCTGGCCATTGCGGACATAATCGCGTGCGCGTCGATCGATCTGATCGAAATCCTGGAGCGCGCTCGATGCGTTGTCGAGTGCGCTCTTCGCCGAAGGCGTCATCGCGTGAGCTCGAAGGTAGTCGAGTCGCGCCTTTACATTTGTCGAAGCTTCGGCGGCCTTGGTGATCCAGACTTGTGCGCCCTGGCCGGCAGCGACGTAGGCTTGTTGAGCGGAGCGCATCTCGAGGACGCTACGCTCTGCATCTAACGCGGATTGGTCGAAAGCCCGAAGATCGTCAACGCTTCGTCGTACGTGAGACTCGCTGGTCCACACGAAATACGCGGCCATGCCGCTCGCCAGAAAAAAAACGGCGAGGAGCATGATGCGCACCGCGAGACTTTTCATGCATCCTCCGGAACGTTGATGATGTGACGCTACTATAGCAAGGTTCTTACGCAGCGAGCGCTGCAAAAAAAGAGGACGCGTTGTCGATCGTCGCGATCATCAATCCTGTTTCCGGTGCTGGCGCGGATCCAACCGTTGCCGAACGACGAGTGGCTGCGATCAGAGATGAAGCGCAACGACGAGGATTGTCAGCAGAGATTCACCTCACCAAAAGCGGAGGACATGCGCGCGAGCTTGCGACCGCAAGTGCCGCCGCGAATGTCGATCTTGTAATCGTGTGGGGCGGAGATGGGACGATCAACGAGGTCGGAGGCGCGCTGATCCATTCCTCGACAACTCTCGCACTCATACCAGCCGGATCGGGAAATGGCCTTGCCGCTGCACTGGGAACGCCGCGCGAGTCGCGTGCCGCGCTCGCGGTCGCGTTCGACGGCGTCACCCGAACGATCGACGCCGGAATGATGGCGAATCGACCCTTCTTCAATATCGCGGGGATCGGATTCGACGCCCGTGTCGCGCGACTGTTCAACGAGCGCGGGATGGGACGCCGGGGGGGCTGGCCCTACATTATGATCGGCGTGCGCGAAGGCTGCACGTATCAAGGCGTCGAGTACTCGATCGAGTTCGACGGCGAGGCTCGACGGGTCCGTGCGCTGTTGATTGCCTTCGCCAACGGCCGCGAGTACGGAATGGGCGCCTGCCTTGCTCCGCTCGCGGAGCTCGACGACGGATTGCTTGATGCGACGGTCGTCGAGTACCTGCCGATGCTCGCGCGATTCTGGGATGCGCGGCACTTGGCCATGGGGACCGCGCATCGCGCCAAAAGCGTGACGACAAAACGTGTGGTGCGAGCGGTTATCGAGGCGGACGGTCCGATGGAATTTCACGTCGACGGCGAAGTGGCCGTCCAATCGAATCGTATTGAGGTGGAGATCGTTCCCGGCGCCCTGAAGGTGCGCGCCGCGCCACCCGCCTGAGGACTCATTTCGGTTTCAGGATCGCGTAGGCCGGGAGGCCGGCCGCTGACAGGCGCTGGAGAATCTGTTTCGCCGGCTGCGAATCGGGATCTTCAGCCTGAAACTTGATCTTCACATAGCCCGACAACGCCTGCTTCACCTCCTCGCTCGCGAGCGTCGTCTTATCCATCGTCAAACAGTTCTTGCACCAGGTGGCCCAGGCGTCAATCAGGACGGGCTTCTTTTCCCGACTTGCCGTTGCCAGCCCTTCGGCGAGCGACGAGTGCCATCCGGACTTGATCTGTTCTTCGACGCTGGAGGCGACGACGGCCGGATCGACCCAGCGATTCGAAAGTATCGAATACCCCTCATACGCGTAGTAGGCGGCTGTGATCAGAATGAAGACGCCGAACGCGTGTTTGACGCGAACCATCCATTTGCCCGGCTTGGGCAAGGCAGAGATTCCGGCCCCTGCAATCGGCCATGGGATCGCCATGCCAAGCCCGAGAAAGAAAGGCAGCGCCAGAGCGATTGACGTGCCCGTCGCATAGAGATTGCTCGCAAAAAGAACAACCTGAATCACCACCGGAGCCACACATGCGCCAGCCAGCAATGCCGCCACCGCACCCATCGTGAACGCGAGCACGACACTCCCTCGCGTGCCACTTCCACCGAACCGGGTGGAGTATTTCGAGAAGTCGATGATCAACAGATCGAACATCGCGAGGCCCAATACGACGAACAATCCGGCGATGCCGAGGTTGAACCATGGCGACGAATTGATCGTACCGAACGTGCCGGCGGTGAGAATGACAATGAGCCCAAGGAGGCCGTACACGATTGCCATCGCTCCACCGTACGCCGAGCCAAGGAGAAACCCGCGGCTCCTCGACTGAGCCTGGGCACCAGCGCCGATGATCGCAAGGTTGATTGGAATCATGGGGAGCACGCACGGCGTCAGATTCAGGGCCAGGCCGCCAATCAGCACCAGAAGCAAGATGGCCAGCGGTCCTCGTCCCTCGAACATTCCCTGCGGCTTGATACCCGCCTCTGCATCTCGAATGAACTGCATGAATGCCTGGGTGTTCTGGTAGCCACCAGTCGTTCCGGCGACCACGAAGTCGTCGAGCAGCGAGGCATCGTCGACGGTCGCCTTCGGCGGTGCAGGAACGGCCGCTGTGGGCTGACTCGATTCGGCCGCCGGTTTCTCACCTCTACCAAATGCAATCGTTCGGAATAATCCCGCCTGCGTCGGATCTGGTCGCGCGGGTGAGGTTGGTGGCACGACGTGGACGATCCACTCGACGTCGGCTGTTGCCGGCGGATAGCAAAGATTGATGTCGCAGGCTTGATAACGCAGGTGCCCCCGCGTGGGCAGCTCGCCCGGCGCGATCGAGGCGCCGAGAGACAGCTTCACGCCGACGACGAATTCCCGTTCGAAGACGGCGAGCGGCTTGTCGCCGGTAACCTGTTTCAGATCGATCGCCGGCGGCCACACGATCTCTTCGACTGTGGTGTTCGGGGGGGCGTCGACTTTCAGCGTCGTTGGAATCAGCAGCGGATCGCGCGGCTTGTTGCTTTGCGTGTGAAGTCCTTCCGGCACGCCAACCTTCACGGCGAGACGGACTGATGATCCGGCGTGCGCCGGTCCTTCAACGAGGGGGGTTACCGTCGCTTTCGGGCGCGCGGATTGGGCGGCGGCGGATACGCCGCTCAGGAGAACGAGCGTAAGAGCGAGGACCGTTTTGATCAGTCAACCTTCTGCAGTGGAATCACACTCTGTGGTGCAATCGCGCGGGGCGTTCCCGCGAACTTCACCGGAGGCAGATCCTGGAACATGACATCCCACTTCCAGCGTTCCATTGGATTCGACGCCTGCAGCCAATGACGCGCCGGCACGGGTCGCGCGAACGCAAGAGTCGACAGAGCGGAATACCGCTCGTTGCCAGCCAAGGCTGCTGCCACCTCGCCGCGGATCGCGGCGCTACTCGTGTAGGTGACCGACGCGCCGAGCGCGAGGCCGATGTTGACGAAGATCTGCCAGTCTTCCTGTGCGTCGCCCGGAGGAGCGATTGCGCGCGAGGCCGCCTGAAGGCGTCCCTGACCGTTCACGAATGCGCCATCCTTCTCGACCCACGAAGAGCCTGGCAGCACGATATCTGCCGCCTTGGCCAACTTCGTCAGCAGTACGCCATGAACGACGAGCAGTGACAGTCGACCAGACTCTCGTGCCTTGACGATCCACGACACGTCGCCAATGTAACCATCTGGTCCTGGATCGAAGACATACAGGGCACGCACGCGTCCCTGTTCGACGTCGTTTCGAAATGCAGCGATATCGGCTTCACCTTTGGCCGTCGCCTTGACGGGAAAGCCCAGATCGCGGGCGCCATTGACGTTGGGCGCATCGACGGGAGAAATCTTGAATTTTGCGCGCGGCGGCTGTGGCTTCTCGCGGTGGCGCCAACTGATGGCGACCCCTTCCTCGGGAAGACCGAACGATCCTCCGAGCCGCCCGATCAGGAATAGTTCCTCGAGTGACGCATGTGCGGAGACAAAGAATCGCAGCGCAGACGGCCCGCCATGACTGGTCACGCGCTCCGCGAGCTTGGTGAGTGCGTTGGTCCAGTCGGTCGGCTCGAGCGCTCCCGCTTCCGTTCGCAGCAGCGGACGCTGCAGCCGCTCGTCTCCTTCAATCCACCGATAATCGAATCGACCGATGTCGCACATCCAGTAACTGTTCACGTCGGGATTGAATCGCGGCGTCGTGCGAATGAGCTGCGCGCCTTTCGCCCACTCCGGCTTCGCCTTGATCCAGGCCGTCGTGTTGCAACCCTTGTCGCAGAGCGTACAGATCGTGTCGACCGCTTCCGGGTTGTCCCACGGGCGCGATTTGAATCGATAGTCTCTCGTCGTGATCGCGCCGACCGGGCACACGTCCATCAAGTTACCGGAGAGAAGTGAATGAACACCTTCTTCCTGGAACGTCGCGATCTCGCTGCCGTATCCCCGATCGGTAATACTGATTTGCGCGTCGCTGTCGATCTCGCGCATGAACCGGACACACCGCGTACAAAGGATGCAGCGGTTGCGATTCAACATCAGCGTCGGGCCGAAATCGACGTCGGCGCGGACGCCTTCACCATCGAACACGCGCCGCGGGAATTCCATGCGGCTCTCGTTGGGTCCGAAGCTGTATGAGAAGTCCTGAAGTGGGCACTCGCCTCCTTTGTCGCACACCGGACAATCGAGCGGGTGATTGATCAGGAGGAACTCAAAGACGCTGGCGCGCGCTTCGACCACATCAGGAGTTTGCGTCGAGACCACCATCCCCTCGGCGACGGGGGTCGAACACGAGGTCTGAAGCTTCGCCATCTTCTCGATCTTGACGATGCAGACCCGGCAGGAGCCGTCTATCCCAAGCCCCGGGTGGTAGCAGTAATACGGGATCTTGATCCCGCTCTCGATGGCAGCCTGCAGGACGGTCTTCCCCTTTTCGACGGTAACCTGCTGCCCATCTATCGTCAGCGTGACGGTGTCCATAGACTTCCGATCATACATTCTTTGTGAGTCGTCCGGGAGCCGGGATCCCGGTACGGGCTAGCGATCTATTTCGACCAGCGCAGCGTTATCCGCGTTCGCTGTGATCGTTCGCACCCGACCCTTCAACGGAATGGTTTGTTCCGTCTGTTTCTCTGTGATGAGCACGACGACGCTCTCGACGTTGCCCGACTCGTAGGTAATGGTGACCGTAACCGGCACGTCGACGACGTCGGACTGCTGCTCGAACCGCACCATCGCGTCAGTTGCAGAAAGATGAGAAGTGAACTTGACGTGTGGAATCTCGAATCCAAAGATCCACGTGTCGAAGAAGCGCTGCAGATTCCGGTTCGACGCCCGCTCCATCACCTCGCGGAAGTCATCGGTGCCGGCCTTCTTGAACTTCCACTGCTGGTAGAAGGCGCGGACACCGCCGAAGAACGCGTCTTCGCCGATGAGACGCCGCAGCATGTGCAGCACCATCGCACCCTTGTTATAGACAACGGCACGGAAGATCCGATCGTCTCCCTGAATGTGTCCGAGCCGATATCCGAGGTAGACCGGCCCTTCCGGTGAGGCTTCGATCGCCGTCCGTCGCATCTGCCGCAGGATGCCCGGGAGACTCCCTTCACGATCCTTCTCGGCGTAGAGGACGGCAAAGTATTGGGCGAACGCCTCGCTGAGCCATTGCTCGTGATAGTTCTTCCAGCCGATCGCCTGGCCCCACCACTGATGCGCAAGTTCGTGTGCCAGGAAGAACGACGAGAAGTTTTCGAAGTTGACCGGATCGTTGCGCCAGACGATCGTCGATCCTGGCATCAACTGATTCAGGACGGCGAAGTACGGTGGACTGTGACCGCCGGGCCGGTCGCTTTCCGCCATGGCCAGCGTAAAACTCGGATATGGCGCATCGCCGAGCAGCGACGCATAGAACCCCAGGATCCCCGTCGTCCGCTCGCTGATATCGCGGATCCGCACCGGAGCGCGCGGTGTGCTCTGGATGTAAAGCGACACGTCCGACGACCCTGCAGGGATGCGCGCGTTATCCAGCCGGTTGAAGCGGCTGACGATGACAGCGAGATAACGCACGGGGCGTGACGCTTCGAAGACGAACGTTTTTCGCCGCCGCTGACTATCGCCGCCGCCGGGCGGCAGCGTCGGCGATTCGACCGGCTGACCGGTTGCGATCGCGTCGTAGTCGGTCGGAACGGTTACGCGGATCGTAGCGGTGGCATAGTCGGTCACCGTCGATTGCGGGTACCAATAGCTGCGATTGCTGTATAGGTAGCGTGGCTGAAGTGGAATTTCGATCCGCTGATCCTGCGCCGGCGCCTGCTGACCGACCTGAATGGCTTCGCGATCGAATGCCTGCGGCACGACCGGTCCGCCATATCGCACATCCAGCCACAGTTCAGTACCCGCTCTCAGCACCTCCGGCAAGTTGACGATGATGCTGTTTTGTCCGACGACGCGCAGGTGCAGCAGGCGCCCGAAATCGGGTGAGTACACACCGCGAACCGTGACGGTCTCGGCGATCTTCAACGTCAGCGAGCTGGTCCCATCCTCGAGGATCCTGATCTTCAACCGCGCGTCGCCGTCGATCGTCGATCGCTCGGGCGCCAACTGCACGTCGATGTCATAGGCGAGCACGTCATAATCAAGCCGCTCGTCTTCGGAATAGAAACGTCCCCGTTGGGCCAGCTTGGCCGCTGACGGATAGATTGAAATGTTGCGGCGGCGCTTTCGATCGAACACATTGATGTCTTCTGGCTCGCTGGCCGAACGGGCGTAGGTGATCGTGCCAAACCGCTTGGTCCGAAGCTCCGCAATCACATCGGCGAACCCGGGCGTCAACGACCAGCGATCGCGGCTGATGTCGGACAGATCTATTTGCAGCGATCGCGGCGCCAGATCGTTGAATACGCCGACAGCGGTCCGCACGTCCGACGGATCGACACGGCGCGGCTTCAGCGCGTTCTTGTCGATGATCGTTGCAAACTGGTATGGAGAAAATCGCAGAAACGCGATATCGATCTCTTCGACGAGCTCATCCCGTCCTGACAGGATGTGGATTTGTGTGCGCTCAGCCGCGTCGGGCGGACTGAACGTCATGCGTCCACGCCCAAGCAGCACCATCGCGGTTGGACCGTCGGGCGTCGAAGCGACGAACGCGCGGCCCGAGGCCATGTCGATAGCCAAATCGGGCGCGCGAACAACGAGATTGTTGATGTCGTACTCTGTGGCGGTGTCGAGCGCGAGGCGATACAGACCGGTGACCACCGACAGGCGGCTGACCAACGCGATTCGCCATGGATCGGCGGCGGCATTGCCAGGGCGTGCATCGATGCGCCAGGTGCCGAGCCGCCCTTCGATTCCGCGCTCGGTAAAGATCTCCACGACCAGCCGCAGCATCCCCGCGTCTCGCGGCGCGCGATCGCGTTCGGTGACGACGACCCGCGTCGGTGGCGGCGCGGTCAGCGTCGTGGCGAATTCCTCGAAACTGGGCCGGCTGATTTGGTCGTCGCCGAGCGCGAGAATCGCCGCACGGTCCCCTGCTCCGGCGGCCTGCTGCAGCGCACGGAGCAAGGTGGTCACGCCGTCGACCGGCGGGATGACCGGCTGTACAGCTTGCCCCGCTCCTGATTGCGGCTCGGCCAGGCACACGATGACGCCGACGGCGGCGAGCATGCGAACCGGGACGGAAAGCATGGCGGTTCAATATTAGATCCCGGCGGTGATCCCGCGGGCCAAAAGGTGAACGCTTCGGTGATAAAGCTTGGGACGGCGCGGCTTCGTGACCGGTGGATCCCGTGGGCGATCGCTCTCGTTGGCGCAACCGCCGTTTACGCCGCCGTCGTGGCGGTGACCGGTGGGTTCAAGCTCGCTGTTGCCGGCGTACGGTTCAGGTCGCAGTCGTGGGAGCGTCCAGCGGCGGTGGCGGTCATTGGGGCCATTGCGATAGTGATTGCGACGCGCGCAAGAATTGCGGCCATCTCCCGCAACCTCGCCGTCGATCTCGAATCGCCGCTCGCGAGTCGATTGGTTGTGGCGGCCGCCGCGCTCTGGACGGTCGCCATTGGAATTGGCTTTGGGACATTCGCCAACGGCGGCGCCGATTCCTACGGTTATGTCGGCCAGGCGCGGCTGCTCGCACACGGCAGGCTGACCGACACCATTCCGATCAGTCGTGATTACCAGTGGCCGAACGTCGATTACACGCTGACGCCGCTCGGATTCACAAAGGGTCGGAGTGCCGGCGTGATTTCTCCGATATACCCGCCAGGACTTCCGCTTCTGCTTGCACCAGTTTCCGCCCTCTCCGAGACGGCGATCTATCTAATCGTCCCGCTGTTCGGTGCTCTTCTGGTCTGGCTGACATACCGGTTGGGGATTCTGATCGGAGATGGTTTTGCGGGAACGCTGGCGGCGCTGCTCTTGGCGCTCAGTCCGACGTTCCTTTACCAGGTTGTTCAGCCGATGAGTGACGTACCGTGTGCCGCAGTCTGGCTGGCGGCGCTGATTGTCGCCTCGCGCGGCTCAACCGGGGCTTCCGTCGCGTCTGGTCTGCTCTCGTCGCTGGCGATTCTCATCAGACCCAATCTTGCGCCGCTCGCCATAATTGTCGCGGCCCTCTCCATCGCTTCGAATACATCCAATCGCATGCGGCGCGCGATCTACTTCATCGTCTCGATCGCGCCGGGGATTGTCCTGCTCGGCTGGATCCAGGAGATCCGCTATGGCTCGCCCTTTGCGTCCGGTTACGGAACCGCGGCGGACGTCTTCGCGCTCGAGTACGTGGTCCCCAATCTCGCGCGGTACCCGCGATGGATCACGGAAAGCCATACGCCATTCATCTGGGCGTCGCTTGGCGCGCCATTCTGGATCGCTCGCCGGGCGAAGAACTCGCGTCTTGCCTGGGCGGCGCTGCTTCTCTCCGGTGCGGTGTGGACGGCGTATCTGCCGTACATCTTCTTTCAGCCGCACGAGTGGTTTTACACGCGGTTCCTCTTGCCAGCCGTTCCAATCATGCTGTTGTTCGCCTCCGCCTGCACCGTTGCGGGAGTGCGCGCACTCTCATCCTTGTGGCGATTCCCGGTTGCCGCGATGCTGGTCGTTGGAATTGGTGCCGCCTCGCTGCGCTACGCCGAGCGGCACCGCGTCTTCGACATCCGAAATCAGGAACAAAAGTATCCGCTCGCCGGCGAGTATGTGCGAACCAGAGGACCAGCGAACGCGTTCGTGCTCGCGGGGCAGCACAGCGGCAGCATCAGGTACTACGCCGATCGGCCGATCCTCCGCTGGGATCTCATCTCACCCACACGACTCGATCAGGCGCTCGCGACGTTCAGAGCGCAGGGTTACGAACCAATTCTCGTCGTCGATGCCGGCGAGTACGACCGGTTCCGGGAAAGGTTTGGTGCGACGGGCCAACGAGCCGTAGAGCAGCTCATTCCCCTGGCTGTCGTCGGCGATGCGCGAGTCTTTGCCTTTCGGTGAAGACAGCCACTGTACGCGGAGGGCTTTAGCCCTGCGGCGCCGCGAAGTCGCGTCGTTTCAGCACCAGAATCGTCAGATCGTCAATGAATCGCGATGCCTTGGCGTGTGATTCGACAGCCTTGATCACCTGCACGCCAATTTCTGCGGTTTCCTGACCGGCGTGGCGTTCGACGACGCGTTCGAGTCCCGCCTCTTCGAAAGGATGCCCGCTCGGGTCCTCTGCCTCAGTGATGCCGTCGCTGTAGAGCACCAGCATCTCGCCCGGACCCAGTGATGTTTCGACCGATGCGAACGTGGAATGCTCGAACATGCCGAGCGCAACGCCGGTGCTCCCGAGACGTTCATAGCGTCCATTGGTGCGACGGATCATCGGAGGATTCTGACCAGCGTTGACGTAGGCGAGTGTTCCGGTTGCCGGCGTGTAGACGGCATAGAACAGAGTGATGAAACGCGATGACGGGCTGTGGCGGCATATCTGAGCATTCACGCGTTCGATGAGCGACGGTGGATCGAGATCTTCGTCGACCAGCGTTCGCAGCACCGCCAACAACAACGCCATCAGGAGTGCTGCAGGACTGCCTTTTCCCGCGACGTCTCCGAGTGTCACGATGATGCGTCCGTCGGTGAGCGGAAGAACATCGTAGAAGTCGCCGCCAACGGTATTGGCCGGGCGCGTCATTCCGGAAATCTCGATGTCGCCTGCGCGGTACGTGCCCTTGGGGAGCATCGCCAGCTGAATCTCTCGCGCCACTTCGAGCTCGCCTTTGAGCGACAAACGATCCGCGACCTCGAGGAGCATCAGGAGATTTACCAGAAGGAAACTGATGAGAAGCGCAAGCGTGCCATCGACCCAGACCGGCATCAGGACGCCGACCTGAAGAAACGGCACACCGAGCGGGAGATCGATCGACGCGAATCCGCGAAACAGCCGGATGATTCCCGTCAGCGCGATGACGAGCGCGCCAACATACAGGATGCGCCGCGCCGGTGACAAACGGATCGTGAACGCGATGAAGAACTCGCGGAGGCGGAGCGGCACGCTCTTCCAGAGCGGCATCCCGGCAAAGCGGTCATCATCTTTTCCGCGGGTAAAGAAGCGATACGCGTCGCGCGTATCGTCGGTGAACAGACGATGAAGTTCTTCGCGGGAGATATCCCGCGTGTAGGTGACGAAGAAATCGCGCGCGCGATCCGATGGATAGCTCTTCAAATCAGGCCGATCTGTTTCCCAACCCTGCCAAACGCATCAAGCGCATACTGAAGATCGTCGCGTGTGTGAGTCGCCGTGACGATGGTTCGCACACGTGCCTTGTCGCGCGCGACGGTAGGGTATCCAATTGCCTGGGCAAATACGCCCGCTTCAAACAGGCCGTCCGAGAGCGCGTTGGCCTTGGCGCTGTCGCCCGCAATGACCGGGGTGATCGGGCTTTCACTGATACCGGTATTGAATCCAAGCCGCACCAGTCCCTCTTTGAAGAAACGTGTGTTCTCCCACAGGCGTTCCATGATTTGCGGTTCCTCCAACAGCACGTCGAGCGCTGCGATGCACGCCGCGGCCACAGCGGGAGGATGCGAAGTGGAGAACAAAAACGGGCGCGCCCGGTGGTACAGGAATTCGATCAGGTCCCTGGAGCCGGCGACGTACCCGCCGAGGACGCCGATGGCCTTAGACAGCGTGCCGACCTGGATATCGACTCGCCCGTGCACATTGAAATGATCGATCGTGCCGCGGCCGTTCTTGCCAAACACGCCACTCGCATGCGCGTCGTCGACCATCATGATGCAGCCAGTGCTTTCGGCGAGTTCGCACAGTTCAGGGAGGGGACCGAGATCACCGTCCATACTGAACACACCATCCGTGATGAGCAGCTTGCGCTGTGCCGACGGAAGCTCGCCGACGATGCGCCGCGCGGCATCCACGTCCTTGTGCGGAAACACTTTGATGGTTGCGCGGCTCAGACGGCACCCGTCGATGATGCTGGCGTGGTTCAGCTCGTCAGAAATCACCACGTCCTCTTTTGTGAGAATTGCGGAGACGGTCCCCGCATTTGCCGCAAATCCGCTTTGAAATACGACCACGCCTTCTACCTTCTTGAAGTCCGCCAGCCGACGCTCCAGCTCCATGTGGATCGCCATGGTGCCGGCGATCGTCCTGACCGAACCGGACCCGACCCCGAAGGCCTTGAGCGCCTCGAGTGCCCGGTCCCGCAGGCGCGGGTGGGTGGTCAGGCCCAGATAATTGTTCGACGATAGGTTGACTACTGAACGGCCGTCGAAGGTAGTGTGGGCTTTCTGCTCATCTTGCAGGATGCGAAGCCCTCGGTATAGATTCTGCTTTTTCAGATTGTCGAGTTCTTCGCCCAGGTAGGAAAGCGGATCGTGGCGCATAGAGCGAGTATAGGCCACCGAAAAACACGGAAATAGCAGCCACGGAAGAACACGAAAAACACGGAAATAGGAGCCACGGAAGAACACGGAAAAACACGGAATTTTCTGGCCCCCGAGGGCCACGTCGAACCGCCATACAAAAATGTAAATCCGTTTTATTCCGTGTTCTTCCATGGCGAAAACAGTCCGTGTTTGGCCTGTGATTTGGCATTCGCATTGACCGACATGGGGTCCGTGGCCTCCATCGGTGGAAAAGAGGTAGGAAACTGGCGACTTTGCGCAATTCGGGAGGGAAAGTGGGCACCCGCCGCAGTACCGGCCGCGATGTCTTCGGCGACGTCGCCCTCCTGGTCTTCCTGATCGCTCAGGCGTCGGACGGCGTGCTGACGTATGTCGGCGTCAGCACGTACGGCACGCACATCGAGGCCAACCCGCTCATCGGATGGCTGATGACCCTGCTTGGTGAAGGTGCCGCCCTGGCGACGGCAAAGGCGGCCGCCGTAGGGTTCGGGATCGCGCTTCACCTGTCAGCCGTCCATCGCGCTGTTGCGGCGCTGGCGGTTCTTTACCTCGCAGTCGCCGTATTCCCCTGGATCACGATCCTTTTCTATTACTGATTCGCGCGGTCGCGCGATTCGAGAACCTCGGTTATCACCACCAGCAGAATGGCGGCTGTCGGCACGGCGAGAATGGCGCCGACGATGCCGAGCAGCTTGCCGCCGATGAGGAGTGCGACGATCACGGTGACAGGGCTCACGCCGACTTGCCGCTGCATCACCTTGGGGACAAGCACGTGATTCTCGAATTGCTGCTGGACGATGAAGAAGATGATCACCAGCAGCACCTTCTTCAATGAGACGGTCGCGGCGATCAAGATCGCGGGGATCGCCGTGAGCACCGGCCCCACAACCGGGATTAATTCGCCGACGCCCGAGATCAGAGCGAGCACGTAGAAAAACGGGATACCAAGAAGCCACAGTCCGATGGCCGACGTGGTGCCGATGATCGCGCCAAGCAGAAGCTGCCCGCCGAGCCACGCGCTGACTTTGATCGTGATGTCGCGGCTCATCGCATCGACCCGCTTGCGCTCGCGCGCAGGAAACAGATGCAGCATCCTTTCCCGCAGGTTGTCCGCCTCAATAAGGATGTAGAAGGTCAGGATCAAAATCGTCAGCACCCCAAAGAGTCCGCCGATCACTTTGGCGACGGCGCTGAAGACGGTGCCGACCGCTTCACCACCATGGCCCGCTGGCGCCTGCTTGACCGCTTCGGTGATCGTGACTCGCTCGCGCAGAATCCCCTGCGAGACGAGAAAGTCCTGCGCGCGCGCGAACATGTCGGGCAGTGACGCCCAGAGCTGCTGCGCCTGATGGTTGAGCGGCGGAGCGATCATGAAGCCGATACCAACGAGCGCGCCGATAATAAACAGGTACAGAACAAGGATCGCGAGCCACCTGGGCAGTCGACGTGTTCCAATGGGGAGCGCCTTCTGCCGCTCGATGAGCCGCACGACCGGGCTGAATCCAATTGCGAAAAGTCCGCTGACGTAGACGAGCAGCAGCACGTCGCGCACCAGATACGCGCACCACACGACGATGACGGCGAGCGCCGTCATCGCGATGGTCCAGAGAATCAGCGATTTCCGTTCGGCTCGATCCGTTGGCACGTTATCGAGTACGGCCTGCGAGGTACTCGCGGGTGAAGTGCGCGATCAGCTGGTAGATCTCGCGAAGCTCGGGCGGCGAGGCGAGAAACACGATTCGGAAGTATCCATCGCCGGGCGCAGTCGCGAATCCGGATCCGTAGACACAAAGAACCCCGGTGGCGCGAAGAAGTCCGAGGACGAAATCCTCGTCGGTCTTGCCAGCAGGGAGCGCGACTCGCGGCATGGCATAGAACGCGGCGGTTGGGGCGACACAGGTGACGCCTTCGATCGCATTCATCTGTTCGAACGTGACGCGCGCGCGTTCACGCAACGCGTCGCGGAACATCTGCTGATGTGAACGATCGCCAGTGAGCGCCGCCGCGAGCGCATGCTCCATCGGACCGGTGCTGCACAGGCGGCCGTCGGCGAGTTTCTTGATCCCCCCGAGCACGTCATCCAGACGATCGGTTTGTGCCACCGCCAGCCACCCGGCGCGCCATCCCGGAGCCAGATACGCTTTCGACAGAGACGAGAACGTGATCACGGGGGCGTCGGGATTGAGCGCCGCGATCGCCGGCACTGGTCCGTCAAACGCGAGGTCGGCGTAGACCTCGTCAGCAAGCAACGGAAAGTTGTGTTGATAGGACAGGTCGACGAGCGCGCGCCGCGCTTCGGCCGAATACGTCGCGCCGGTCGGATTGTTTGGATCGATTACGACGAGCGCGCGTGTCGCAGGGCTAATGAGACTCCGGATATGGTCGACATCCGGCTGCCAGCCCCGTCGTTCGTCGGTTCGATAGAACACAGCCCGCGCGCCGATTTTCGCGAGCACCGCCGTATATAACGGATAGGTCGGGACCGGTATGAGCACCTCGTCGCCCGGTCCTGCAAGCGCCGTCAGCGCCAGCTCGATGCCCTCGGATGTGCCCGATGTGACGACGACCCGATCCGGGTGCATCGGCATCCCCCGCTGAACACATTCCGCAGCGACGGCTTCCCGGGCTTTCAGTATGCCCACCGACGGCGCGTAGCCATTGTCGCCATCGTGCATCGCACGCTCGACCGCCTCAATCATGTGCGGAGGCGTTTGAAAACCAAAGATGATGGGATCCCCGATATTGAGGTAGCGAACCGTGCGTCCCGACGCCTCGATTTTTCGAGCCTCCGCAACGATGTTGCGGATGGCATAGCTGAACCCACGCACGCGTTCGGCGACAGGGATGGCAGAGGACACGCGCGGCATCATGACTGGATTCTAACGTTATTCATCGGATCCAGCCGGTCCCCACAGCCAATTGCGATTTGGCGCGGGAGCCAATCGATCGCGACAAGCGGCAACTCCGACTGAGCGAAAACTGTAATTGGAAAGTCCCGTAAATCCTTGGCGCGACAGGAAATTGGCGAATCGAACCCGGGTGTAAAAATGAGCGGCCGCAGAAGGACCGATCGCGTAATTCTTACCAGTTTTTCGTGATCCTGCTGTGCCGTTCCCGAAGGTCCTGTCGAGATAAACCACAGCCCTTTAATAACTTAAGAAGTTGGCAAACTCCTTGGAGTAGCGGACTGCCATGACGAGGCGTTTCCTCGTGGGCACCCTGCTGACGCTCTCCCTGCTTCCCACCACCGGGATAGCGGCGCACGTGTTCGCTCAGGAGCCACCGATTTCGACGTTCCGGTCCTCCATCGACGTGGTGTCGGTGAGCGCCGTCGTTCGTGATCGCAAAGGACGCTTCGTTGGGAACCTCCAGCGGAAGGATTTCACCGTAGCCGAAGCCGGACAGCCCCGGCCGATTCTCGACTTCCGTGCACAGGCCGATGGGCCGGTCAAGCTCGCGATGCTCTTCGACATCAGCGGCAGCATGCGGGTGGGAACCAAGGCGGTGGACGCGCGTCAGGCCGCGCGTCACGTCCTCGGTGCGTTGAGGCCGGGTGATGAGGCGGCGCTTTTCAGCTTCGATACACGCATGGATCGCGTCACGCCGTTTACGTCGGACCTCAGTGTGCTGGAGGAGGGACTTGCCCACGTCCAGTCGCCCTATGGACAGACGTCGATGTACGACGCCATTGCCGAAACCGCAAAGATCGTGGCCACCGAAGGACCGGGAAAAGGGCGGGTCCCGCAGCGAAGTGCAGTGGTGGTGTTGACTGATGGCATCGACACGCGAAGCCGGCTGACGTCGGAGCAGGTTTCGACCATCGCCAGCAGCATCGACATTCCTGTCTACATCGTCGCCGTTGTGGCCATGATTGACGATCCGCGTCAGTCGGTCGCGCCGGCACCCGAAATGACGGGTCCGTTACCGGATCTGTCGCGGTGGACCGGCGGCGAAATGTTCGTTGCAAGCGCACCGGCTCACGCGAGCCTGGCCGCGCGGCAGATCGTGGATGAGCTTCGGCACCAGTACATTCTCGCGTTCGAAGCATCGAGCTCACGCGACGGATGGCGTCCAGTGGAAGTTCGCGCGCGTAATGGCGAGCTCACCGTGCGCGCGCGTGCCGGCTACGTGTCCGGGAGCGCCGGAACCCCTGGCGAACCCAACAGTCGTTTTAACCCCAGTACGGACTCACTCGCTCAATCGGCAGTCATCGCTCGGAGGCAAAGATGAAGAAGCTCGTCGTCGCAGCGCCTATTCTTGCGCTTGCGCTTGGTGGCACCACCGCCTGCGCAACGAAGAAGATGGTACGAACGCAGGTCGGGGAAGTGAACGGTAAAGTCGAAACGCTCTCCAAGTCGGTCGAAGAGACGCAGGAAAGAACCCGCGCCAACGAGGCCCGGATTGGAGAGGTCGATCAGAAGGCGCAGGCTGCCGGGCAGCGCGCCGATGCGGCCGGACGCCGTGCGGATGAAGCACGCGCGGCGGCTGATGCAGTGAACGCGCGAGCCGATTCAATCGAGCGCGCGTCCAAGAGACTCGTCTATGAAGTGACGCTCAGCGAGGACAAGGGCGGCTTCAAGTTCGGCAAGGCCGCCATGCCCGACGAGGCAAAGGGCGACATCGACCAGCTGGTTCAGCAGCTGAAGGCGAATCCGAACGGTGCTTTCATTGAGATCGAAGGACATACCGACAACACCGGTAACAAGGATCTCAACTACAAGCTCGGGATGGAGCGTGCAGAAGCTGTGAAACGTTATCTCTACGAGCAGCACCAGGTGCCGCTCCACAAGATCAGCGTCATCAGCTACGGTGAAGAGAAGCCGATCGCGCCGAACAAGACCAAGGCCGGTCGCGCCCAGAATCGCCGCGTCGTCATCAAGGTTCTGACCTAGTCAGAGTGCAGAAGCCGCGTCCGTGATTCCGCGCATTTCCCGCGCGGAACCACGGGCCTGGCTCGGTGGACCGGGAGCGGAACGCTGGAGGTATCGCCGGAATGGTCCGGCGGCACGTCCGCGGCTAAACGTCAGCACTTTCGCAGGGTGCTTCGCGTTCCGCTTCCGGTCGACCTTTGTCCGGGGCTTCGCCCCCGCGGCCCTCTCCCCCGCTTTCTCGCTCGCCGGTTCGTCCCCGCTCCGTTCCTACAGCGTGACGTGAGAGTGACCGATACCTCGATCCTCGAGGTACTCCCCATGTACTCACGCATACGACTCACAGCACTCATTACCCTCCTTGTTGTTGGGCCAGCCTGGACGTGCACCGCTCAAGGCGTCGGCGTCGGCGGACGGTTGAGCATGGTTCGCGGCGACGTCCAGACCGACACGAGCGCCGAGCGGTTTACCGGCGCCCACCTTCGAGCCTGGTTGTCGAAGCACACCGCATTGGAGGTGTCGTTCGACCGTCGTGTTCAGAGTAATGACACGTTGACGGAAGAAGTGCGCGACTACCCGCTTCAAGGATCTGTGCTGCTGGCGCCGGTGCCGTCAACATTTACGCCGTACGCCCTCGGTGGAATAGGCTGGTACACGCACACGGTGGAACAGCTTGCAGGGAAGCAACTGATTGATTCGACTACTGTCAGACGTGTGGGTACCCACGCAGGATTTGGCGCAGAACTGCGAATGGGACGCCACGCGGCCTTCCATGCTGATTACCGATATACGTTCCTGAGATTTGGCGGGTCGGATCCGATCACCGCCGATACCATCGCGGGGGCTGTCAGTAAGTCTCACCTTTCCGACACGGGGTCCGGCGCCCACTTTCTGCCGTCCTATCAGGGATCGATGTGGACGACCGGCTTGACCGTATACTTCTAGGTTCTAGCAGGTTCTGCCAGGTTCTGCTGGCTTCGCCCCAAAAAGAAAGGACGCGCGCATGAAACGACTGTGTGCCGTCGGACTCGTCGTGGCGCTTGGAGTCGGCGCCGCACCACTCCGAAAGATCCAGTTCACCGACACCAAACTCAAGAACGGCCTGCGCGTCATCATTTCCGAGGATCACGCCGCGCCGGTGTTCTCCATCGTCGTCAACTACAACGTCGGGTCACGCGACGAGCGCAAAGGGCGCACCGGATTCGCGCATCTCTTCGAGCACATGATGTTCAAGGGGTCCGAGAACGTCGGCCAAAACGAGCATCCGTACCTGATGTTCATGAATGGCGGCACGATGAATGGCACGACCAGCAAGGATCGAACGATGTATTACGAGACCTTGCCCGCCAATCAGCTCGACCTCGCTTTGTTTCTCGAAGCCGATCGGATGCGGTCGCTGACGATCACGAAGGACAACCTGGACAATCAGCGCAATGCGGTTCAGGAAGAACGACGACTCGCTGTCGACAATCAGCCGTATGGGAAAACGTTCGAGGCCATCGACGAACTTGCCTACGAGAATTTCGCCTACGAGCACTCGGTCATTGGTTCGATGGCCGATCTGAGCGCCGCCAGCGTGGATGACGTCGCCGGGTTTTTCAAGATGTACTACGCCCCGAACAACGCGGTCGTCGCGATTGTTGGAGACGTCGATCCAAAGACGGCGCTGGCGAAGGTGGAAAAGTATTTTGGCGGAATCGCTGCCCAACCGGCGCCGCCGAAAATCGATCTCACTGAACCCGCGCAGAAAGAAGAACGGCGGTTGACGCTCGAAGATGGCCTCGCTCGTCTGTCCCGGCTCGACATGGCTTACAAGATTCCTCCAGGCGTCTCGTCCGACAGGGATTCGCTCTCTGTGCTCGGCACGATTCTGTCCGGCGGGCGCAGTTCACGCTTCTACGAATCGATCGTGCGGCAGAAGCAACTGTCGGCTGGCGTGGGTGCCGGAACTGACGGCAGCGTCGGCCCCGGTCTTTTCAACGTGTCTGGTACGGCGCTGCCTGGGAAGACTTTGAAAGAGCTTGAAGAGGCCATCGATCAGGAAATCGATCGCCTCAAGACCGCACCGATTGCTGACTGGGAGATCGAGAAAGCGCGAACCGGCGCGCGGCGTTCGTTTGTGGCGGGCCTCGGAAGCTCGATCAACCGGGCGGTCCAGCTCTCTGAAGACGCGCTGTTTTACAACGATCCCGATCGAATCAATACGCGGGCTGATCGCATCGCCAAGGTCACGGCGGCCGATGTCCAGCGAGTGGCAAACCAGTATCTCGTCAAGACCAATCGCAGCGTCGTGTGGACGGTGCCGAAACCGCCAGCGGCCGGCAGAGGAGGTCAGTAATGCCTGCCCGCATCTTCGTTCTGATGATCGGGTTGATCGCCAGCGCCCTCCCGCAGGCTCCGGCCGCGCCGCCGCAACCCTCGACAACTCAGATGGTGCTGAAAGGCAAAGCACCGGTATCGAATGACATTCTGAAAGTGAAGCTACCTCGTCCGCAGGAAGTCGATCTCCCGAACGGACTGCATCTGATGGTTCTCGAGGATCACCGCCTTCCGCAGGTCACCTTCACCCTGATGATTCCTGGCGCCGGTGGGTACCTCGATCCACCGGACAAGATCGGACTGGCGAGCTATACCGCGTCCCTGATGCGCGAAGGCACGAAGACACGCACCTCTCCGCAGATCTCTGAGGCACTCGAAACCATGGCGGCGACGCTCAACGTCGGGAGCGGTCTGTCGGGAACGACCGCGACCATCTCAGGTGGCTCCTTATCCGAGAACTTCGACAAGCTGATGGATCTCACGGCCGAGGTTCTGTTGAGCCCCTCGTTCGATCCCGGTGAGTGGGACCGCTTCAAGACCCGGACGAAGGCCGGTCTGATCCAGCAGCGGACGAACCCTGGGTTTCTCGCGAGCGAAACATTCAATCGCGTTGTGTTTGGCTCGCATCCGGCCGGTCGCATCTCTCCCACTGCGGCAAACCTCGACGCGATCACGCCCGAAGCGCTGGCCGAATTCCATCGCACGCATTACGCGCCCGATCACGCCGCGATCGCGTTTGCCGGAGATATTTCCCTGGCCGACGCCCGCAAGCTGGTTGAGGCCAAGCTGGGAGGGTGGAAGAAAGCCGGCGTCGCGAAACCGAGCGTCACCGATCCGGACCTGATGGGGCCGCCGAAGGTTTACCTCATCGCCCGGCCGGGTTCGGTGCAGACGACGCTGTATGTCGGCACACAGTCGTTCCGGCGTACGGATCCCGACTACGCTGCGCTCACCGTCGTCAACCGAGTCCTCGGCGGGACAATGGGCCGGCTGTTTCGTCATCTTCGCGAGGAGAAGGGCTACACCTACGGAATTGGCAGTGGCTTCTCTGCGACGCTCTATCGCGGCTCATGGACGTCGTCGACGAGCGTTCGCACCGACGTGACCGAACCTGCGCTGACCGATCTTCTCGCCGAGATCGCGGAGCTGCGTGACAAGCCCGTACCCGAGAATGAACTTGCTGACGCGAAACGCGCGATCGTTGGCAGCTTCGCCCGCGATCTCGAAAGCCCGCAGCAGGTGCTCGGCTACTACATCGACAACTGGACGTACGGGCTGCCGGCGGACTATTGGGACACCTATCCGGCGCGAATCACGGCAGTCTCTGCAGCGCAGGCGCAGGCCGCGGCGCAGAAATACTGGGCGCCATCTCGTTTGCAGATTGTCGCCGTCGGTGATGCCACAAAGGTGACCGACATCCTCCGCAAGAAGGGGACACTCGAGGTCTTCGATGCGGATGGAAATCCGATGAAGTGAGCTACTCCACACCTGCCGCGGCGATGTGTTCCATCGCCGCGGCAAAGGTGTCAATCTCCTCCAGCGTGGTGTAGACGTTCGGCGTCACTCGAAGGCCTTCGAATTCCTCGTGAACAATCGGCGTCGCGATGATTCGCCATCGGTCCCAGAGCCGGGTGACCACTTTCGCCGTGGGCAGGCCGACGATTTGTACATTGGCGATGGCACACGATTGCGCCGGATCCATGCTCGTGTGAATCTTGAACTTCGCTTGTCGCGCGAGGCGGCTCGCCCAGCGATCGCGTAGATAACGCAGGCGAGCGGCTTTGCGCTCGGCGCCGATGCCTTCGTGAAAATTCAGCGCCTCGACGATCGCGTTGTGGTTGGCGGCCGGATGGGTGCCAATCTCTTCGAACTTGCGAATGTTGTCGGTCTGCGATGCGGCGGCCGGCTGGAGCGGCCAGAGCGCGGCAATATTCTCGCGGCGCACGTAAAGAAATCCCGTCCCTATGGGCGCCAGCAGCCACTTGTGGAGGCTCGTGCCGTAGTAGTCGCAGCCGAGGTCGGCAAGCGTGAACGGAAACTGGGCGAACGCGTGCGCGCCATCGACGATCGTCTTGATACCGCGACGCCGGGCTTCATCACAAATCTTTTTCACCGGAAAGATCTGCCCCGTGAGATTTGTGATGTGACAGAAATGAAGCACCTTCGTCGCCGGCGTGATCGCGCCAAGCAGGCGCGCGGCCAGATCGTCGATCGACGGTGGCGGCGCCGGAAACGAAATCTTTTTCAGCTTGATGCCATCACGCCGCACGCGCTGTTCCCACGTGGTCAACATGCGGCCGTAATCCTGATTGGTGGTGACGACCTCGTCGCCGCTCTTCAGCTCGATGCCGAGTTGCGCGATCTGCAGCGCTTCACTGGCATTGCGCGTGATCGCGAGCTCCTCGGCAGGGCAACCGAACTCGGCGGCCAACCGCCGCCGCACGCTCTCGATGTTGGGCTCGAGAATCTGCCACATGTGGTAGACGGGTGCCTGGTTCGAGATATCGAGATAGCGTTTGAACGCCTCGTGCACGACGCGCGGACTCGGGGAGCAGCCGCCGTTGTTCAAATTGATGATCGTGCGGTCGAGCGTGAATGCCTGCTGGATCTCGCGCCAGTACGACTCGTCCATCGCGGCGTCGATGGGCGCGACATTCTCGACCCGCCGTCCCGCGGCCTGGACACGGGACACGCTATCGTGCCTGAACGCCGCCAGAGCGACGGTGCCGGCAGCACCAGTCGTGTGGAGAAACGAACGTCGGGTCAACATCTGAATCCCTCGGCATTCTTCCGCCTAGAGGCGGCAGCCACAAGAGTTCAATTGTGGGATCCCGGATCCCGGACTCCTTCGGGCAGATTACTGTACTCCTCGAACCGAAACGGTGACACAATACCCGATCGCACGGAACAATTGAGTGCTCGTGAGGGCGGCACACGGCCGCATCGACAAAACCCGTGAAGAGTTCCGACGTTCGTCTTGGCGGCGCGATCATCACCAATCCGGCGAAACCGTTCTGGCCCGACGAGGGCCTGACGAAGCTGGATCTCGCGAAATTCTACGCGCGCATTGCCAGCCAGATCCTCCCGTGGATGAAGGGGCGCGCGGTCACGATGGAGCGCTGTCCCGAGGGCGTGCGTGCGTCCTGCTTCTACCAGAAACGCGCCCCGCATAATCTGCCCGACGCCGTGCCTGTCGTCAGCATTGCCGCCCCCTCGATCGGCGACGAGGTCAACTACGTCGTCGGCGGGACGCGAAAAACCCTGTTGATCCTGGTCAATCTCGGGTGCATTGCGATGCACGTGATGAACTGCCGCGTCGACGAGGTCGATAAGCCCGATTGGCTCGCGTTCGATCTCGATCCGTCGGATGGGTTCTCATCGGCCGCGCGCGCGGCGTTGCTGCTCCGCACCAAGCTCGAGGACCACGGACTTGAGCCGTTTGTGAAGACGTCGGGTGGTCGCGGACTCCACATCTTCGTTCCCCTCCGCCGCGGCGCCGCGCAGGAGCGCGTCCGCGCGTATGCGTCGGCCATCGCCGGCGAGATGGCGCGCGAGCACCCAAAGCTCGTCACCACCGAGACGCGCAAGGCGAAACGCCGGGCGCCGGTATATCTCGACGTCATGCGCAATGCACCGGGACAAACGATCGCACCACCATATTCGGTCCGGTGGCGGCCCCGTGCGCCAGTCTCGATGCCGCTCGATTGGGACGAGGTCAGCCCCCGGCTCGATCCGGCGCTGTTCAATATCAAGACCGCGGAGCGTCGCATGCGCGCAAAGTCGCCGTGGTCGACCTTCTTCGGTCATCGTCAAACGCTGCCACGCGTCTGAGATGGAACTGCGCGATCGAGCTGCGCTGATCACCGGAGGCAAGCGCATTGGCGCTGCGATTGCGGTCGATCTGGCCCGTCGCGGGATGGACATCGCGCTCTCGTACAACCGTTCGCGCGCCGAAGCCGAGGACGCGGCCGCCGCGGTTCGAGAAGCCGGACGACGAGTGGTGCTGATTGCGGCGAACTTGTCACACGGCGGTGAATGTCAGCGACTCGTCTCGGAAGCGGTTCAATCGCTCGGCCGTCTCGACGTGTTGATCAACATGGCGTCGGTCTATCGATCGGTCTCAATCGAAGAAACCGACGAAGCCGCGTGGGACGCCGTCGTCGACGTCGATCTGAAAGCGGCGTTTCTGTGTGCCCGGGCCGCGTTGCCGCACCTGCGCGCGGCAGGCACGGCACGCATCATCAATTTTGCCGACTGGGTCGCGGCAAGCGGCCGGCCACGCTACAAGAACTACGTGCCGTACTATGTCGCGAAGCGCGGCGTGATCGGATTGACGGAAGCGCTCGCACTGGAACTGGCGCCGGATCAGATTCTCGTCAACGCGATCGCGCCAGGACCGATCCTGGCGCCGCCCGGCACCACCGCAGAAGAGCACAGCGCGGTTGAAGCGTCCACGCCATTGGGCCGATGGGGCGGTGAAGGCGAAATCGTAAAGGCTGTGGCATTCCTCCTCGACTCCGATTTCGTGACCGGTGAAACGCTGCGAGTCGATGGCGGACGTCACGTCCGCTGATTCTCCGTCAGGTCCGCCTACGACGTCTCTCTCCGATCACACAGGCAACACGTTTGCTCCTTGACGGTGCGCTGTTCTCGCAGCGTGTATGAAACGAGAGCAGAACGAGTCGACCTTCGTCTGTGATGCATTCGATCCGCCGGCAACCAGCGTGCATCCGCGGCCTCGAACGCGGCCGAGGCTTGAACCGGCTTCGCGAAGCACGATATAACCTCGTGCTCAACGATCGGCTGCTCGAATCGTCGACGCCAGCCCAACGGAACCGAGCCGACCCGGAGGCGCTGAGATGGCCCGCGAAGGGTCACAACCGCGGTACAAAGTGGAGCTCGTGTTGTACGTCAGCTCTGCGTCGCCCGCGTCACTCCAGGCACGACGGAACCTGGAACTGTTGTTGTCGCGGTTCGCACCGAATCAGGTGCAATGGCGCGTGCACGACCTCGGGCGCGACCCGCTCGCCGGTGTCGAAGACCGCATCGCGTTCACACCGACACTGGTCAAACGTTTTCCGGAACCGCGCATGTGGGTACTCGGCAACCTGCGCGAGACGGATCTTCTGGCGGACATGCTTCGCCTGTGTGGAGTGGAAGCGAACGAATGAGCGCTCTCAAGAAACTTGAAACCGGCGTGCCGGGGCTCGACACGCTCACGCTCGGCGGCATCCCGGAAGGGCGCTCGACGCTCATCACCGGCAAGAGCGGCACTGGAAAAACAGTGATGGGCCTGCAGACTGCCTGCAATCTCGCGCGGCAGGGGATCGCCACGATCATCGTCGCGGTTGAAGAGTCGCCGGAAGATCTTCAGGACACCGGCGATACCCTGAATCTCGGTACCTCGCGGCTCGTGCGGCAGGGTGCTCTTCATTTCGCCGACATCACGCGGCCGATGGACGGTCCGACGCTGGTGTCGGGCGAGTACGATCTGTTCGGCCTTGTCCATCGTCTCGAAGCGCTCACCAGGCAGACCGGCGCGCGGGCGGTGGTCATCGATTCGGCGACGGCCCTGTTCAGTCCGCGGCCGCCGCTCGAGTCACTCCGCAGTCACTTCTTTCAACTGGTATTCGCTCTGCGCAGGCTCGGGCTCACTGCCATCATCCTCGCCGAAGCTCCAGCGGACTACGGTCAGTTGACGACGATGGGTGTCGAAGACTACGTGTGCGATCTCACGATCATCCTGCGCAACATCGTCGACGGCGGAAGACGACGGCGGTCGATCGAAGTCAATAAATATCGTCGCAGCGCCCATTACAAAGGAGAGTTCCCGTGCACCATCACGACCCGGGGGCTCGCCGTATTTCCACTCGACGCGAAGGAGCCGCACGACAGCGCCCACGTTGAGCGGTACTCGAGCGGCGTCGCCGGGCTTGACGAGATGACCCACGGCGGATGGCTGCGCAACTCGATCATCATCGTTCGCGGTCCGACAGGCAGCGGCAAGACGCTGCTCGCCGGCCTGTATGCTCGCGCCGGCGCCGAGCGCGATGAACGAGTCGTCTACTACGGATTTGAGGAAACGCGCCCGATCCTGTTGCGAAACTACCGGGAGATCGGGATGCGCATGGACGAATACGTCGAGAACGGAAACCTGAAAGTCATCTGCCGCTATCCCGAGGCCACGAGCCTCGAGGATCTGCTCGTCGATATTCGACTCGGGCTTGAAGAATTGAAGCCGTCGCTCGTCATCATTGACAGCATTTCATCGATCGAGCATGCGTCCTCGGAGAACGGTTTCCGGCAGTTCATGATCGGCGTGGCGGCCATTCTTCGCGAACATGGCCGAAGTGCGTTGATTACCCAGACCATCGCGACGTCGGAACTGGCCGAGCACACGGCGCCCTACCTCTCGACCATCGCGGATGCCATCCTGACCCTTGATTATTCGACCGACTCCTACGAACTGAATCGGCAGATGCGGGTCATCAAGATGCGCGGATCCGATCACGAGCAGCATCCGTATCGCCTAAACATTGAGCCGGGTGGACTGAAGGTCAAGAAGCTGACGCCCGACGAAGTGGCAACCCACAAGGCGCGAGAGCGCCGGCTTGCCAACCGATGATACGTTGGCGACTCACAGCTCGAACCATTCCCATACATCGTCGGCAACGCGGCTCAGCGCTACGGTTGCAAATCCAGAAATACTAGCGAGTTGCGGGAATCTCTGAATACGGCAAAGAGATTGCTCTCGTACAGCGCGAGGCGGGCAGTCCCGCGGGAGCGTGTATGAAGGATCGCTGGAACGCCGACCAGAGCGTCGGAAATGCATGGATTCGGTCGGAGATGAGACGGACATTCGACGGGGCCACCATTCTCGTCGTCGAAGATGACCCGGACATCAGGGATCTCCTTGCGACGTTGCTCGAAATGACTGGTTACACCACGCGCGCGTGTGCGACCGCCGAGGAGGGGTTGAACGCGCTCCGTGAGGAGACGTTTGATTTCGTGCTGACCGATTACGCACTGCCGAATCGCTCTGGAGGATGGCTGCTGCAACAGGCTCAGGCTGAAGGGCTTCTCGACGCAACCCCGGCGCTCGTGGTGACGGCCCACCCGAGTCCGGCCGATGTCGACGGGTTCGACGTGTTCCAGAAACCGTTCGACCTCGATCATTTGGTCTCGCACGTCCGTCAACGGCTCGATGACGGCGGAGCAAGGCGGCCGCAGAACTACGCGAGTGGCCGGCCTGGCGGCGCAAAAAAACGGAACAACGACGGCGACGACGACGGATGCCCGGCGCCGATCGAATTGATTTTGTACGTGAGCGCCGACTCGCCGCGATCGGCGAATGCGATCAGCAATATCAAGCGTGTGCTGTCGCGCTATCGATCGGACAAAGTCATCCTGACGATCTGCGATCTCGCCCGGAATCCGATGATGGGTGAGGCCGACAGCATCGCGTTCACGCCAACATTGGTCAAGCGGTCGCCGGGTCCACGAACATATATCCTTGGCCACATCACCAATCCCGATGTGTTGATAGAGCTGTTGGATGGATGCGATCTGGATTCCTGAGTGCCAGAGTCAGCCGTCAGCCGGCGCCAGGGTTTACTATCCCCGCAAACACGTCGTGCATCGACTCGAGCGCCCCGGTGAGCTCCCTGCGGTCGCGCGCGAAACAGAACCGAATATACCCTTCGCCATTGAGACCGAAGTCGATGCCGGGTACGCAGCCAATCCGTCCGCGCCCGATCAGGAACTCGGCCATCGCCCATGAGATCGATCCTGATTCCGGCATTCGATCAGGACGCCACCCCGGATCGATCTTGAGAAACGCATAGAATGCCCCCTTCGGAGGCGCGCCTGTGAAAATACCGCCGGCGTGTTCCCTGATTCCTGCATAGAACAGGTCGCGGCGCGCCTCGAGCTCGAGGCAATACTCCGCGACCGTCTCTTGCGATCCCTCGAACGCACCGATCCCGCCATACTGAACCACCGACGACGCGTTGCTGGTCGTGTAGAACAATGCTTTCTTCATCCGCTCGCGAATGGCACCGTCCGCGAGTGCGATGTAGCCAAGGCGCAAACCCGTCATCGCGTATGACTTGCTCAGAGTAAACACCGAGATCGTCCGCTCGTAGGCTCCCGGAATCGACCCTGGACTGACGTGCTCCGCTCCGTCGAAGAGCACATCTTCGTACGCCTCATCCGAAATCAACCAGAGATTCCGATCCTGACAGAGATTGACGATCGCGATCACGTCGTCCCGAGTTAGCACGCCGCCTGTGGGGTTATGCGGCGAGTTGATGTAGATCGCTTTCGTCTTCGGCGTGATGGTCGACGCCAGTTCCTCGAACTCGTACCGCCACCCGAGGCTCTCATGAAGGCGGCACGGAACCGGGACGCCGCGTGCAGCACGGATGTTCCCCATGCACGGCGGCCACTCAGGATCCGGAACGATCACTTCGTCGCCAGGCTCCAGCAGCGATTGACACAGGATATAGAGGCCGTGGATTCCGCCGTTGGTCACCATGACCTCGTCGGGTCCGCCAACGGGAATCTGGTTGATCGATCTCAGCTTGGCGACGATCAGATTCAGGAGCCGAGGAATGCCGGTCGTCTGCACATAGTGGCTGTGGTTCTCGTCGATGGCGCGGTGCATCGCGCGCTTGACCGTCTCCGGTGCGTCAAAGCTGACGTCTCCCTGATCGAGCCGGAAGGGATCCTTGACGGCATACATCATGTCCCGTATCCGGATGATGCCGGAAAACGGCACGGCGTCGAGGAAATGCGCCATGGGTGAAGTATAGACTCGCCGGGTGCAGGGCGCGGACATCAGACGGCGCCACCCGGAGCCAAAAGCTCATCCCACCAGCGACAGAATCCGATTCAATGTGAGAGCTGCCCGGCCGAGTGGCAGATTGCTGATATAGAAGTGGCGCGCTCCCGATTCGGTCAGCGCGCGAATTGACCGCGCGCAAATTTCTTCCGGCGTAGCGCCAGACGAGAACTCCCGCGTCAAATCCTCAGCCGGCACCGGCAGGAAATCCTTGAGTGCCGCGAGCGTGCGAGCGTTTGCCGATCTGTAATAAAAGATCCCGAACATGCCCGGCAGCGTGAGGCCGCGACGGGTGACTTCGGCGAGAAATCGATCGACCGCAGGGCGGCTGTGGTGCGAAACGATCTGCGTCAAATAGAATTCGGCATGCGCGTGCTGCTGCATGAGGTGATCAACCTGCGCCGCAGCATCGGCGTGCGGATTGGCCCACCCGCCAAGCGTCAGATCCGGCACTCGCCGGCGAATCTGCTCCCGCAACTGCCAGGCGTGCTCGACGCACCTCGCCGGCCCGACGCCTTTGTCTCCTCCGAGCACGACGAGCGCTTCGAAACCATGATCGCGTGCGCGATCGGCATACGCGAGACAGTACTCGATCGAATGCTTACAGGTCAGGAACGGGACGACGCTGGACCGCGGGACGTCAGCACCAAGATTGATGACCAGGTGCCGCAGGTTATCCTCTTCCTTAGAACCGACGGCGCTGTCGGTGAGAAACACGAACGTGCCGCTGCGGGTCAGGCTGCGGACGGTGTGGTACGTATCAATCCACGCGTCGCGGCTCGCCGACGCCTCCAGTTCCGCCCGGGGGGGCCGAAGCTCTGCGGCGATCACGCGCGCGTCCGACTGCAGTTGTTCGAGAAGGGTGTGCCAATTCACCAATTCTTCGAGGACCCACAATTATACTGAACTGCGTGTTCGAGACTCTCGCGCTGCCGCCGTCCCTCCCTCTCGCCGACGCACCGTCGCCATGCGAGGAGCTCCACCGTCTTCCGCAGGCGCTCGAATGTCCAGCGCGGCTGCTGGTGAAGCGCGACGACTCGATCGCGTTTGCATTTGGCGGGAACAAGGTTCGAAAGCTGCGGTTCGTCGGCGCGCACGCCAGAGCATCTGGCGCCGATACGCTCATCACCACCGGCTCGGTTCAGTCCAATCACGCGCGGGTGACTGCCGCCGTCGCAGCGAAGCTCGGGATGAAGTGCATCCTGGTCGTCAACGGCGTGAGGCCGGTTCGGGCGACTGGAAATGCGCTGCTCGATCAACTACTGGGTGCGGAGATACGCTACGTCGTGCGCCGGGAGGATCGAGCAATCGAGATGGAGCGGGCGGCCGATGACACGCGCGCACGCGGCGGCGTTCCATACCTCATCCCACTCGGGGCATCCACGCCGATGGGTGCGGTTGCGTTTGTCGCCGCAATCGATGAACTCGGTCGTCAAATCGATCCCCCGACCGTCATCATCCACTCCTCGTCGTCGGGGGGAACGCAGGCCGGACTTGTCGCCGGCTGCACACTGGCGGGATGGCCTACACAAGTGATCGGCATCAGCGCAGACGAACCATCCACGTCCCTGGCGAAGACGGTACGGGATCTGCTGACCGGGCTCGAAAAACTGCTTGGGTGTGGCGACGGCCGGTTCCAAGCCGCGTCCGTCGTTGTCGACGATCGATTTGTCGGCGAAGGTTACGGCAAACCAACTGCGGCATCACGCGAAGCGATCGACATACTGGCGCGGAACGAAGCCATCATTCTCGATCCAACCTACACGGCGAAAGCCATGGCCGCCCTGATTGCCCGTGCGCGCGGCGGCGAATTCAGCGAGGGCACTACGGCGCTCTTCTGGCACACAGGAGGACAGGTCGGCCTGTTCGCATGACATCCATTACATTCCTCGGCGCCGCCCGGACGGTGACCGGCTCCAAATACCTGCTCGATACCGGCACCTCAAAGGTGCTGATTGATGCCGGGCTCTTTCAGGGACTCAAGGAACTTCGCGAACGCAATTGGCTGCCGTTCCCCATTCCCGCAACCGAGATTGACACGATCGTGCTGACGCACGCACATCTGGACCACTGCGGCTATTTGCCCAGGCTCGTGTCCCAGGGATTTCGCGGCCGCGTTTTCTGCACCGCCGGGACGTTGGATCTCTGTCGCATCGTGTTGCCGGACGCAGGACGCATCCAGGAGGAGGATGCGGCAAACGCCAACCGTCATGGCTTTTCGAAACATGCGCCGGCGTTGCCGCTTTACACCGAAGCCGACGCGTTTCGCGCCGTGTCGCAACTGCAGCCGGTCGGTTACGACAGACCCATGCCGGTGGCTTCCGGCGTGGAAGCTGAATTCATCAATGCCGGACATCTACTCGGATCCGCCTACGCGCGCGTGCGCACGGGAGGGTTGACGATTCTCTTCGGCGGCGATCTCGGACGGTTTGGCCGGCCAGTGCTGCCCGATCCATCAGCGGTGTCAGAGGCAGATTATCTGCTTGTCGAGTCGACCTACGGCAATCGCGTGCACCAGCAGGACGACGACGGCGCGCAGCTCGCCGATGTGATCAGCCGGACGGCCGGACGCGGCGGACGAGTCATTATTCCGGCATTCGCCATCGGCCGCGTCGAGGAGCTGATCTACTGGTTGAAGCGGCTGGAAGACGCAAAGCGAATTCCCGTGCTTCCCGTGTTCGTCGACAGCCCGATGGCGATAGAAGCGCTGTCTCGCTATCAGCAGCGGTTGACCGAGCTCGATCCGGAGCTGCGGCCCGAGGTACAGGACGAAAAAGCGCCCCACGGTTCCGCCGATCATCAGGATCCCGTGGCCGAGCGTCAACGACACGTACGTCAAGAGCGTCAGTTGTGCGTGTTCTGCACCGAGAGGTTTCGCACGATTTCTTCCCCCGCTGAATCGAGACAACTGACGCAATCAAAGATGCCGGCCATCATCATCTCTGCGAGCGGGATGGCAACCGGCGGCCGGGTACTGCACCACCTCAAGGCGGCGCTGCCGGACGCGCGAAATACGGTTTTGTTTGTTGGCTATCAGGCCGAGGGGACACGAGGGCGCCAACTCGTCGACGGCGAAAAGGTCGTCAAGATTCATGGCGAGATGATTCCCGTCCGCGCCGAGGTCGCGCTCGTCGAATCCATGTCCGCACATGCCGATTCGAATGAAGTCCTCCGATGGCTTGGCGGATTCGCCCGGGCGCCGCGAATTACATTTATCGTCCATGGCGAGCCGGTCGCGATGGACGCGCTCACGACGTCGATTCACAATCGGCTCGGTTGGGCGACGAAGATACCCGACTACCGCGAGACGGTCGTCCTGGACGACTTACAATGATCAATAGAGGGAAACGATGATCCACGGGGACGACGAGAACACGCCGTTGACCGATTCCGGCAAGCCGGCTGCCATCGCAACCGCCACGTCACCACAGGCACCGCCGCCGGATCGCAAGTATCTCCTCGAGCGAGTCGACGACGCGGCTGTGGCGCAGTTGTACGCGGACGGCTTTTCGTCGCTGCCACTCGATCAAAAGATTCTCATCTGGCATCTCTATCAGGCGGCGTTGGCGGGGCGGGACATTTACTACGACCAGCGATACGCACACAACCTCGAGATGCGTGAGGTGCTGGAGCAGATTCTGACGCACGCCGAGCGTGTGGATCCGGCAACGCTCGCCGAAATTCATCGCTACACGAAGCTGTTCTGGCTGAATACGGGGCCGCACAACAACCTCACGGCGCGGAAGTTCGTCCTGAAGTGCGCACCAGAGGCATTCCGCGATGCCGCCCGTGCGGCAGCGGTTTCCGGCGCCGCGTTTCCATTGAGATGCGGCGAAACGCTCGACGCGTTGTTGACCAGGATGCAGCCGCTCTTCTTTGAGCCCGGCGTCGACACCATTGTCACCAACAAAACCCCCGGGCCGGGCAAAGACATCCTCGCGTCGAGCGCCAACAATCTTTACGTTGGTGTGTCGATGAAAGACCTCGACAGCTTCCAGGAGAAGCACCAGCTCAACTCGCGCATCGTGAAAACCGACGGCCGCATCGTCGAGGAGGTCTATCGGATCGGCGGAAAGTACGACAAGGAAATCCGCGCGATTGTCGGCCACCTCGAGGCCGCCATTCCGTACGCGACACCGACGATGGCGACGGCACTCGGGGCGTTGATTCGCTTCTACGAGACGGGTTTGGACGTCGATCGCATCGCCTACGACATCGCCTGGGTGCAGGACAAGTCATCGCCCGTCGACACGATCAACGGTTTCGTTGAAGTCTACATGGATCCTCGCGGCATGAAGGGGGCCTGGGAGGCGCTCGTTTTTTATGTCAATCGCGAGAAGACCGAGGGCATTCGCCGGCTCGCGGCATCGGCACAGTGGTTCGAGGATCGGATGCCGTGGGCGCCTCAATACCGCAAGGATGGCGTGCGTGGCATCACGGCCAACGCCATCGACGTGGTGGTCGAGTCTGGCGACTCTGGTCCGATTACGCCGGTCGGCATCAACCTGCCCAACGATCAGGACATTCGCGAAAAATACGGCAGCAAGTCTGTGTCGCTGACCAACGTCAACGAGGCCTACGACAAATCCACGTCGGCCGAGTTCCGCAGGGAATTCGCGTGGTCACCTGAAGAAGCGGAACGCGCAGAACGATGGAGCAGCGTGGCCAGCGAGCTGACGACCGATCTGCACGAGGTAATCGGCCACGCCTCCGGCAAAATCGCAGAGCACCTCAAGGGGAGCCCGCAATCATTCTTGAAGGAGCAGTATTCAGCTCTCGAGGAGTCGCGCGCCGACCTGGTCGCGTTGTACTTCCTTCCCGATCCGAAGATGGTCGAGCTCGGCTTGATCAACGCCGAAAATCACAACGAGATCGTGCACGCCGAGTACGAGGGCTACGCGCGAAATGCGCTGGTGCAGCTGCGCCGGATTCGCGAAGGGACGCAGATTGAAGAAGACCACATGCGCAATCGGCAGATGATCGTGCAGTGGCTGCTGGCGAATTCGTCGGCGATTGAAGTGCGTCGAAGGGACGGCAAGACGTACTACGCGATGGTCGACGCGACGGCGTTTCAGGAAGCGGTCGGCCGCTTGCTCGCTGAAGTGCAGCGCATCAAGGCGGAAGGCGATTACGCCGCGGCCAAAGCGCTGTTTGAAACCTACGGGGTGCACTTCGACGCCGCGCTGCGCGATGAAGTGGTCGCACGGGTGGAGCACCTGAACATGCCGTCCTACACGGGATTCGTGCAGCCCCGACTCGAGCCGGTCGTGGCGGCTGATGGCACGATCACCGACGTCGCGATTTCGTATCCGCTCGATCTCACGACACAGATGCTGGAGTACTCAGGCAGGCGGCAATGAAGCGCGCGGTTCTGGCTGCGGCCGTTATCGCGTGCCTTCAGCTTGTCGGTGCGGCGCAGACCGGGACGACGACGCGGCAGAACCTGGGATCACCTTCGGATCGTGCCGCGGCGCAGATGGCGATTCTGTCTGCGGAAGATTCCCGCCTCTTCCTGCCAGACGATCTCCACACTCCTGGAATCGACACCCTGCGCGCCAAGCAGACGGACGATCTTCGCCTGCTCGTGGAGCTCGCACGATCGAAGGACATCGTTACCGCGAGCAGGGCGATCCGCGCCATTGGCAGACTCGAACGCCGTGAACTCATCCCGGAACTCCTGCCATATCTGACCCTCGGGCCGACTGATGAAACCGCGCAGGCCGTGGCTCAGGCGTTCCGCGGCCCTGCTCTGCCTGCCGACAGCGAGGGCCAGCTCGTTGAACGCGCGCTCGAAGCGCTGGTGGGAGCCGGCGCGATTCCACCGGACCCGCGCAAGATGCCCGGTCCTGTTGGCCCGGTGTCGTTGGCCATCGGGCGACTGCCGTACGAACGTGCCGATCAGGTCAAGGCCGCCGAATCCTACCTGCTCCGGATGCTGCGTGCCGCCGATACCGATCCACTTTTGCGTCCTGCAGTTGTGAACATCCTCCGCGGAATGGAGATTCTCGCGCGAACGCAGAACCGTCTTGCCACGTTGACGTCCGACTCGATCGAGCAGCTGAGAAGCATCGCCCAGAACCGGCGGCACGACTATGGGGGCGCCGCGAGAGTCCAGGCGTTGTCGGCACTGGTTGCGGCTCATGGCGTCGACGAAGAAACGGTCCGTGTGGCCGCCCGCGTCGACTCGCCGCCGATGAGACGTCTCGCGGCGAGCGTCCTTGGCGGGGCTGGCGCTCCGGTCCAGCCAGCCGAGCGGATGGAACTCCTCACACAGGCGCTTCGCGACGTATCGATCAGCGTGCGAATCGAAGCGGTCCGCGCCTGGGCGCGGCAGGAGAGCCGTGTCACCGGTTGCCAGCGGTTGCTGGACGTGCTGAAGGATCCGGCGGTGCCCGTCGTGCTCGCAGCCATCGATGCGCTCGGAGATGCCTGCAAGGACGATTTGAATGTTACCGACAGGCTGACCAGTGAAGCCAAAGCTCCCGGGACCAATGACTGGCATCGGGCGTCGCACGCGTTGGTTGCGCTGGCGAAGCGGGCGCCCGGGCGCGCGTTCATCGCGCTGCTCGGCGGGCATGTGCAACACGAGACGTGGCAGGTTCGAATGTACGCGGCTCGAGCGGCGACGATCGCGAACGAAGTCACCTCGCTCGAGAGACTCGCTTACGATCAGGAGGACAACGTCCGGGAGGCTACTCTTGCGCCGCTGAGACGGTTGAAAGGAGACGAAGCCGAGCCTTACTTTGTTGCCGCGCTCAAGCGCGACGACTATCAGCTCCTTCGCACCGCGGCAATCGAACTGAAAGGCGCGACGCCGACTTCCCCGATCGCAACCGCATTGATCGAGGCTCTCCGTCGCGTCACCGCTGAAAGGAAGGAGACCTCTCGCGACACTCGCCTCGCGTTGCTCGAACGGCTACAGGAGCTGGGAAGTCCTGACCAGGCGGGCGCCATTGTCCCGCTGCTTCGTGATTTCGATATCGCCGTCGCCCAGCTTGCCGGCGCGATCATTCAGCAGTGGACTGGCCGGCCACAAGAGATCGATCCACAACTGCTGGCGCGACCGGCCCTGCCGCCGAGTGTTGGATCGTCAACCGAACCGGCACGGGTCAAGATGAAGAGCGGAAAAGTGTTCTTCATCGATCTTCATCCCTCCGAGGCGCCACTCACCGTCGCCCGGTTCGTGCGGCTGGCGCAGGACGGCTATTACAACGGGCTGAGTTTTCATCGCGTGGTTCCTAACTTCGTCATCCAAGGCGGCAGCCCCGGGGCAAATGAGTACGCGGGCGACACGTTGTACATGCGCGACGAAATCAGCGCCCTCTCGCACACCGCAGGGTCGGTCGGAATCTCGACCCGTGGCCGCGACACTGGCGATGCCCAGTTCTTCATTAACCTGGTCGACAACCCACGGCTGGACTTCGAATACACGGTGTTTGGATTCGTGCAGAAGCCGATCGATACCGAAGACATCCTCGAAGGAGATGTCATCTCCAGTATCACGTTCGAAAAGGAAGACAAGTCGGATCGAAAAGATCCGGCTCCCGCAGCCATCCTTGCGCAATGCTATGCTGAGGGCGCCTTCAGCGACTCCAATGACAATGGTTGCGTCGTATCGCTTCGGCCCATTCACCGTCGACGCCAGCTCTTACCGTCTGCTGCGCGGCACTGAGGTCATCCCGCTCTCGCCGAAAATAATCGATCTGCTGCTCTATCTCGTCGCCCGGCAGTCGGCGCTCGTTGGCAAGGACGAACTGTTCTCCGCGCTGTGGCCCGATGTGGCGGTGACCGACAATGCGCTGACGCAGGCCGTCTCGGAACTCCGCCAGGCGCTCGGCGACGATCCGTCCAAGCCCACGTATATTCAGACCGTCGCGCGGCGAGGTTACCGGTTCATCGCCCCGGTCGAGCCCTTGCCGGTTCCGCACCCGGTGCCGTCGCACGCCGCCTCCGGGCCGGCGGCAGAAGCGGCTCCTCCGGCCATTGCCGTCCTCGACTTTTCAAACGTCAGCACCGACAAGGAGTTTGCGTGGCTGGCCTCGGGGATTGCTGAAACTGTCACGAACGATCTCCGCGCCGCGGGAACTCATCGCATCATCGATCGCGTTCGCGTGGTCGAGGCGGTGCGGCGTGTGGGAACGGACCTCGCGAACCTGCGCAAGGACCTGCATCTGGACCTCGCGGTGGTCGGGAGCTTCCAGCGATCCGCGGATCGACTCCGCATCACCGCACGCGTGGTGCACGCGAGTTCCGGTGAAGCGCTTGCCGAAGCCAAGGCCGATGGCAAGCTCGAGCAGGTCTTCGAGCTGCAGGATCGCATCGTCGAGCAATTCAGCGAGACGCTCGGCACTGATCTCCAGGAGCCGTCGACGGCAAGGCGGACGTATCGGGAGACCAGCAGCCTCGAGGCGTATCAAGCGTTCACCGAAGGTCGCGTGCGGCTCGAATCGCTCGATGCTTCGCTGGTTTCCGGCGCAATTGCTGATTTCGAGCGCGCCATCGTCCTGGATCCGAGGTATGCACTCGCACACGTCGGCCTGGCGAACGCGCGTTTCTGGCAGTACGAGATGTCCCGGGCACGCAGTCAACCCGATGCCGCGCTCCTTGCGCGAGCGATCGATCATGTCCGGCGCGCGATCGAACTCGAGCGAAACCTCGCCGAGGCGCATGCAACGCTGGCGTTCCTCCTCGTCAGTGCGGGCCGGTTCAGTGAGGCGCTGGCGGCGGCGCGGCGCGCCGTGGCGCTCGAGCCAGGCTACTGGGGTAATCAGTTTCGCCTCGCGCATGCGGAGTGGGGAGAAGATCGACTTCGGTCGCTGGCCAAAGCGGTGGAACTCTATCCCGACTTCCCGTTTGCGCATTTCGAAGTGGCCATGGTGCACATCGCCCGCGGCGAGCTGGAGCGCGCCGAGTCGGTTCTTCGAGAGGGCACGATCGTTCAGGATCGACAGTCCAACCTCAAACAGCGATATCCCGCAAAAGGGCTGCACTGGCTGCTGGGGCTCGTTCGATTGGCGCGCGGAGATCAGCGCGAGGCGCGCGAGGAATTCGATCGCGAACTCGCAGTCGGTGCCAATCAGCTTTACGCGGCAGAATTCAACATGAACGCGTACGACGGCGCCGGATTCGCCGCGCTCGCATCGGAGAACGCGAGCGAGGCGGTGGCGATGTTCAAACGAGCGCTCGAGTTGTTTCCGGAACACGCCCGGTCACTTGTCGGCCTTGCCGCCGCACTCACAGCGCGAGGTGACAACGACGGCGCGCGAGTCGCGTTCGATCACGCCGCTCAGGCGATCGAGGCATTGCGACGTGGCGGCCGGACCCGGGAAGCGACGATGGCCGAAGCGTTTCTGCACGTCGTCCAAGGGAGAAGCGACGAAGCGATCCTTGCACTGAAGCGGCTGGTTGAAAAACCCGAACTCCCATTCAGTGGCTGGACGGCCCCCATCGAGCCGTTGTTCGCGCCTCTGCGTGACCGCTCAGATTTTCGCGAGATTCTCGCGATCCTGGCGCACAACGCCCGGTAAATTCAGCGTTCTTCAGTCCCTCTTCACGACTTCTCACCCACCGCGGCCGTACGCTCCGATCCATGAGCCGCACAGCATTGACTTGTTCGCCACGGCGTCGCTTTCTGACGATGGGATCAGCCGCTGTGGTCAACGACGTCCATTCTCAGCTGAACGCAACGGCCGTGAGTCGAGTCGTCCAAGTCGAAACGGTGTCGGAACTTCAGCAGGTCATTCGCAGTTCGGCAGCCATCGGTCAGCAGGTGAGCATCGCGGGCGGCCGACATGCGATGGGAGGACAACAGTTCGGCACGGGAACGGTGCTTCTGGATATGACCCGCATGTGCCGTGTAGTCGATCTCGACTCGGACCGCGGACACGTCCTGGTGGAGGCGGGTATTCAGTGGCCGCAACTCGTGACCCATTTGCTGTGGGCCGGCGGCGGACAGCCGGGACAGTGGGGCATCATTCAGAAACAAACTGGCGCCGATCGGTTGAGCCTCGGCGGCGCCCTCGCGGCCAATATTCACGGCCGGGGGCTGAGGCTGCGGCCGATCATCGACGACGTTGAGTCATTCGAATTGATCGATGCCACTGGCGCGATAGTGCCGTGCAGTCGCACGACAAATCCTGAACTCTTCTCGCTGGCGATCGGTGGATACGGACTGTTTGGAGTGATCGCCCGCGTCACGCTGCGACTGACACGGCGGCACAAGGTCGAACGCTGCGTTGCGATCGCGGACATCGACGATCTGCCCACTCTTTTCGCCGACCGAATTGCCGCTGGTTTCGAGTACGGCGATTTCCAGTTCGCGACCTCGCCAGCCTCAGGAGAGTTTCTCCGATCGGGTGTGTTCTCGTGTTATCGGCCGGTCTCCGACGATCGACCCATCGCTGATAACCAACTCGAGTTGAAGGATGAGGACTGGGGGCACTTGCTGTGGCTCGCGCACGTCGACAAGTCGCGAGCATTTGCCGAGTATGCGCGCTACTACATGAGCACGGACCGGCAGGTTTACTGGTCGGACACCCACCAGCTGGCCAGATATACCGATGGCTATCACGAGTCGATCGACCGCCGATGTGGTGCTCGCGTCAAGGGCAGTGAGATGATTTCAGAACTCTACGTCCCTCGGACCCAGCTTCCTGTATTCATGCAACGTGTCCGCGAGGAGGCGCGTCGCCACGACATCGATATCATCTACGGCACCGTCCGGCTGATCGAGCAGGACATCGAAAGTGTGCTTGCGTGGGCGCGCGAACCCTGGGCATGCATTGTGTTCAACCTGCACATCGATCACTCCCGCGCCGGTATCGAGAAGGCGGAGCACGATTTCCGGTGTTTGATCGATTGCGCGGCGGATCTTGGCGGCAGCTATTACCTGACCTATCACCGATGGGCGACGCGGGCGCAGATCGAACGGTGTCACCCACGCCTGCGGGAATTTCTCGATCGCAAGCGTCAATACGATCCAACAACACTGTTCACGAGCGACTGGTACGAACACCACCTTCGCGTGCTGAACGCACCCCTTGGCGAGCCTCAGCGCGCGGTTGCCTCGTAGACAGCGCGCGACAACTCAGCCATCAGGGCAGCACTCTTTTTTTGATCCTCGATCCCGCGGACCAGCAGTACCAGCACGTATGGCCGGGTGCCGAAGACGATCGCCGCGTCGTGGTTGATACGCGTGATATTGCCCGTCTTGTGAGCAACTGGTGTCCCGGCAGGTAGCCCCGCAGGAATCGCATCATTGAATTTCTGGCGCTTGAGGATTTCGATCATCTCGGCATCGGCTGACGAATCGACGGCTTGTCCATGCCCGATCCGATCGAGCAGCACGACAAGGCCTCGCGCCGTCGTCGTGTTGTTCATGCCCTTGTCGAACGCCTTCTGATCCTCGACACCCCTGAGCACCTGCATACCATCGGCACCGAGCGCACTGACGGTGCGCCGAATGTTCTCGACGCCGAGTTTCTCGATCAGCAGGTTCGCCGCAAAGTTGCTGCTGACGGTAATCATCAGGTCACAGAGCTGCCTCAGCGGCATGCGCTTACCAACGGCGGCATACACCAGCGAGTCGGAGTCGTCGCCCTCGCTGAGCTGATAGGGGCTGCCGTCGACGATGCTGCGGAATTCGTTGCGAACGGGCAGCGTGTCATCCAGCGAGAGCTGCCGGCTGCGCGCCTGCCGGAACAGCTCGATCATGATCGGCACCTTCATCGTGCTCGCCGCATGGAATGGCTTGTCGCCGTCGATGAAGAGTTCGGTTTTTCCGTCGAGGGTGCGGTAACCGACGGCGACCTCGACGCCACTCGATGCGATGATCCCGCGGAGCTGACTTTCGAGCGGGGTGGCTGGCGATGTTTGGATTAGCAGTGCGGCAAAGAGCGGCAGCGCGAGCAACTAGCGCTCCTTGCCGACGGGCTCCTCAATGAAGTCCGCGAGAGGGCCCCAGGTGTCGGGATCCTGCGAAACGAGCGTGCTGAAGTAGAGCGTGACGTCTTCTTTTGGAAACTGACCGGCGAGCTCGGCCGCTGCCTTCTTCAGTTTCTCGGCGTCGGGCTTTGTCACGTTCTCTTCGTTGATGAGGCCATTCTCGTGTGCGATCCCGAGGAGGTCGAGAAATGCCCCCATCATCGCGCGCTGATGGTCCAGGTGATAGTTCACCAGTGCGCGAGCGGCGATCGTGTCGGACACCGTCGGCAGCGTGACCAGGTACTTGACCTTCTTGTCGAGCGGCAGGCTGATCACACTCTTCGGCCTGAACTTCATGTGGCCGGCGAGCGCGCCAACGGCTTCAACCTGCTGCTCGGTGGACTGCTCGTCGGCCCAGAACGCTTCCGCGGCGGCCACGCGCCGCTCGGTCGGCATCTTCTTCCACAGTCGTGACGGACGAAATTCGCTGAAATCCTGCATCCTGGAATCTTATCGTATACGATCTTCCGAGCCTTGCCGGACCGCCTCTTTACCCCGCGCTTCTTCGTCATGTGCGGGTTCAGCTTTACGGTTTTCCTTTCCGCGTTTCAGTTGTTGCCGACGGCGCCGTACCACATCATCGATCTCGGCGGAACGACGTTCGCGTCGGGGTTGTTTCTCGGATTCCTGACTTACTCGTCTGCATTCTCGGCGCCGCTGACTGGCGCGTTCGTCGATCGCGTCGGTCAACGCCGAATCCTGATCGTGTCGAGCGTTGCGCTGGCGGTCTTCTCGGTCGCCTATGCGGTGATTACCGATTACCGCGTGATGCTGACGCTCGTGCTCGTCCACGGCGTGTTCTGGTCGGGACTCCTGTCGGCATCCGCCGCGTACATGACGGGGCTGCTTCCGGAGAACCGGCGCGCAGAAGGCATTGGCTACTGGGGGCTCTCGACGCTGTCCGCGATCGCTGTTGCACCGACGGTTGGCTTCTGGATTTATCGCAGCGGCGGCTGGCTGTGGCTGTGTGTCGGAGCGACCGCACTGAACGTCGGCATGGCGGCAATTGCCGCGTCGTTGCCCGAGCATCCGATTCAACCAGCTGCGACCCATCCGCGCAGACGCCGCCTGATCGAACTGCGCGTGCTGCTCGTGTCGATCACGCTGGCGATGTATTCATTCGGGTATGGCGGCATCACGAGTTTCACGGCCATGTATGCCGACGTGAATGGCGTCGCGCCGAAGAGCCTGTATTTGACCGCGCTCGCGATCGTCATGCTCTTCACCAGGCCGCCGCTCGCAAGAATCGGAGATCGATACGGGTATCGGCGAGTGTTCGTGCCCTGCCTGGTGCTGATTTGCTGTGGCCTCGCCTGTCTGGCGGTCGGCGGCACGCGCTTCTGGATGCTCCTCTCGGCGGTCATCTTCGGCATTGGCTTCGGCAGCGCCTATCCGTCGTACATCGGATACGTGATGCGCGGTGTGACGCCCGATCGGCGCGGCGCCGCGTTCGGCGCGATCCTCGCCGCATTCGACTCCGGCATCGGCACAGGGTCGACCGCGATGGGATGGGTCATCCAGCATTACGGTTTTCGGATGGCCTTTGCTGTAGCGGCAGCTCTATCGGCGCTGGCGCTGCCGTACTTTCTCGTCGTGGATAGATATGTTGTGAGTCCTACCCGGAAGGTCCGTGGGTGACGAATGTCGACTCAGAAGCCTATCCGCATCCCGACATCGATCCGCCGCGCGGGCATCGCTGCGGTGGGCTGACCGTAGAACGGCGACGTCATGACCCCCGAATACCCAATCGGATTGACGTGATTGAAAAGATTCTGCGCCGACGCGAAGAGTTCGAACCGGACCCGCTTGTCCTCGGCGCCGCCGCCGCCCATCGCGTTCAACATGTCCGTTGCCCCGCCGACTGACCCGATACGCTGGATCACAACCGTTGGAGCACCGGCAGGGCCTCCTGGCGCCGAACGCGCGCCGAATCCGAACGCATAGCTGACGCGTGCGCCGACATCCCACATCGCCTTCGTCCACGCGCTATTGCGTGTTACGCCAGACGGTCGATCATTGAACACCGTGTCGCCGTTGTCGTCGCGGCCGGTCGTGACGTTGTAGGGCACGCCGGAACGAGCTGCGGTCGTCAAGCCGACGCGAATGTTCCGTCGGAACGCCGTGTTGATCATGCCGCTGAATACGTGATGTGGCACGCCAGCAACTGGTCCCCATTCCCCAGAAAGGTCGTAGCTATCGGCAGGCAGGCTGAACGGACCATCTGCGTCATTGCGTTGATGAAGCCACGTATAGTTCGCGAAGAAGACCGTACGGCGGTTCGGAATATTCATGTTCAGTCCGACGTTGAGCGAGTCGCCCTGGGAGTGTGCCGTCGATTCCACCTGCGTAATATTGCCGAGCAATGGGTTCGGCCGGCTGCCGTCGGCCAGCGGCGCATTGACGTTGCGTCCACGAAATCGATCGGTGCCGACGCTGTGGTTGACGCCCACGTTCACGCTGAGCACCGATGACACTTGCTGACTGATGCCAGCGTTGATCATCTTCCGTTTCGGCATCGCCAGGTTCGCCGCGAGTGAGTACTTGCTTGCCGGCAGCACTTGTTGATCGTCGCCGCCACCGAAGGGATTTGGATATCCGGGATTGCGGACGATGCGGTCCTGCTGACGCTCACCATCGACGCGAAGTGTCTGCTCATAGGTGTCGGCGTCCAGCCAGTCGTAGAAGATACCGCCGCCGGCCCGCACCGTGGTTTTTCCGCTCTTGAACGGCGACCAGGTCAACCCAAACCGCGGCGCAACATTCCAGGGGTCGTCGAGATGGGTTTGAAGTTCCTGGCGGAGCCCACCGCTGATGGTCAGGTTCTTTTTCACCCGCCAATCGTCCTGCACGAAGAGGCCGGCTTGCCACTGGGGGAAGCCGACGAGCGGATCACCGGAACGTCTCGAGAACGTGGCGGGCTGGGCGCTCTGGTAGCTGGCGAGACTGTCGAATGTGAATGTGCCGAGATAGTTCGCACGCGTGTCGCTTCGGTATGAGCCTCCCTCGACGAGGCTGCCTGCACGCACCGCATGTTTACCCTTTGCCCAATCGACATTTGTCGCCCACTCCAGCTCGGTGCTCTGCCGTCCGCCTGCCTGTTGTGCCCCTCCTGCGGTAAACGCATCGAGTACCTGGACGGTCGGCAACTCAGACGCGGATGTCGCGTCGGTTGATGTCCAATGCAGTTGCACCCGTGTCTCCGCGAAGACGTTCCGGCTGAGCGAACCGCTCTCCCCAACTCGAAACAAACGATCCTCCGATGCTCGGGCATACCCGCGCTCGGCAAGATTGAATCCTCCGACGCCGAGGTTTTGTTGATCGTTCTGATTCTCCTGAAACGACACGCGCAGCGTGTGTCCCTTGCGCAATGCGTGGTCGACGCGCGCGGTCACGTTCACGCGATCGGACTGGCGCCGGACATTTGCATTCACGGTCCCGGCCGGCACCGCGGCCAAAATACTCGCGGAATCGTAGAGTGACGCGCCGCCCGCCGAGAGTGAAAAGGATGTCCGATCTTTTAAAAGTGTGCCGCTCAGGTTGAATGCGTATTGCTGCGTCTGTTCGGGCCCCTTCTCGGTGACAAAGGCATTTCGCGCGTTGAGTGAATCGTCGCGGAAGGTGAAATCGAGACCGCCGCGTAGGGGCCCAAGGCCTGGTTGCGTGGTGATATCGACAAATACGAGCCCGCCGCCATGGTTCTCGGCGGCGAACATGTCGCGCGAGAATCGAATCGACCGGATCTGCGACTTCGGCGGCAGACGCCCGCCGCGAAACCCGTCGACTCGTATCGTCGCTCCCGGTCCGGCCATTTCCTTCAACGCGCTTTCCATTTCATCGGGGTCATCGGGGAGGGCGTCGATTTGTTGCTTCGACAAAACGGTATTGAAGCGATCGCTGTTCGGATCGGAGGCGACGGTGGATGGATCGCGGCCGACCGAAACCGATTGGTCGAGCTTTTCGATCGACAGTGTCACATCGCGGCGCGTGGCCCCCGGCCTGAGGCGAACATCGTTGATCGTGTTCGTTTCAAACCCGGGAAAGCTCACGGTTATGCGATATCGTCCCGTCTCCACCGCCGACAGCGTCGCCACACCCTGGCCGTCTGAGGCGACGTCGTGCGACGCGCCGTCAGCCCTCGTCACCTGCACCCGGGCGCCAGGAATCACGGCGCCACTCGGATCGTGCACGATGACGCGCAGTGTGGCAGATGGTTGACGTTGCGCCGCGCTAACTGGCGGAGCCGCAGCGCTGCCAGCGAGTGCGAGGACGCAAGTGAAGATCACCACGACAGGCTTCACGCGACTACCCATCCCTTCACTGCTCGCTGTCGAACTTCTTGGGATCGATCCTGGGATTGACCTTGACCTTCGTGACAGTCCACTCCTCCATCGTCGTACCCGCAGATCCGCGACGGAGGGCATGAGGAAATTTGATCCCGTCTACGTCCCGCCAGTCGTCGAAGTAGAGGCTGTACTCGACCATCGCCGGCGGTTGTGCGTCGAGCTGTTGGATCTGACGTTGCGCATCGGCTTCGATCCGCTGTCGATCCTCCGCACTTGCCTGGCGCGCGGGACCCTCTGCCCGTCCTCCGCCACCGCCTGGAGGTGGTCCGCCTGCCGTCACCATTCGCGCTTGCGGCGCTTGATACGTCACCATCAGCGGAAGGTGCGTCGTTTCATCGATGAAGAGCCGGGCGGCGAATCCATCGGGACTCTTCGCGTCGATGATGAATGCCTTGCCGTCCGGGGATTCGGCCTCGCCTGAATAGGAATAGGTCGCGGCGATAGAAGGGTGTGTCGTCGCAAACCATCCGAGCATCAGGCGGCTGATTTCCTGACGCGCGGATCTCACGAGTTGCTGATCCAGGTGTGCCTGCTGCTCTGGCGTCGGTTTCTCTCCACCTCCGCCCATCACCATGCCCGGCCCGCCCATGCGGATCATCATGCCGCCGCCGGCAGGCATGCCCGACGGCGCAGCGCCCTTAATCACGCGCTCGCCATTGAAGCCGATCGTGTTCGACATGCTGACCATGGCGCTGTTTGACGATTCCGACCGCACGTACTTGTCGGGCAGGCCGAGGAGCAGTTCGAGATCGGATGTCATCTGAAAGTTGCCGACATTCCGCTGTGCCGCACCCTGGACGCTAAGCGCCGTGAGCGTGTCCAGCTTCTTTCCGCCGATCGCCTTTCTCGCTCCCGCCAGAATCTCGGTCGCCTTGGCGTCCTGCGCCGCCAGCGTTCTCGCGAAGGCAAGTGCGATTGCGAAGACGATCGTTCGTTGCACTGAAATGTGGATCCGCATAACTCTTGTTCCTCGCGATTGTTCAGTTTTCGGCCGATGCGTTCTGGAATCCGGGATCGAACCATCTTCCGTGTTCATCCGTGTTCATCCGTGTTCATCCGTGTTGCTCCGTGGCTTCCGTGTTCATCGGTGTTGTTCCGTGGCTTCGTGTTATCCGTGTTCATCGGTGTTGTTCCGTGGCTTCGT
>Ga0207701_10000227_pt1 | contig 56222 bp, 40 predicted proteins | sample KBSSwiSSwithPhiX_FD_184294 | JGI IMG/M metagenome (GOLD analysis project Ga0207701, IMG submission 184294) | Switchgrass rhizosphere bulk soil microbial communities from Kellogg Biological Station, Michigan, USA, with PhiX - S5 (SPAdes) (version 2) | ecosystem: Environmental > Terrestrial >... | reverse complement strand
TTGTGCGGGGTCCGGGATCCGCATCTCTATCCATATCCGTGTTAATCCGTGTTGTTCCGTGGCGTATTAATCCGTGTTGTTCCGTGGCTCGGTTTTGTCCATATTCTTCCCTGATTCCTCCGTGTTAATCCGTGTTTTTCCGTGGCGTGTTAATCCGTGTTGTTCCGTGGCTCGGTTTTATCCATATTCTTCCGTGGTCCGAGGTTGTCCCCTGTTCTTCAGTGGCCTAAGATGTCCTCATGCCCAAAGCCGGGCCGCTGACGGTTTGCTCGGTTGTTCTCGCGTCTGGCCTCACTGCTGCCCTGGCGCGGATAGGAGTCGTCAGCGCCCAGGGGCCGGCCCCATCCGCGACACCGGTCAGCTTCAATCGCGAAATTCTTCCGATTCTCGCCAACAACTGTTTCGCCTGTCACGGGCCGGACGAGAAGAAGCGTGAGACGAAATTTCATTTCGACACGCAGGAAGGCATGTTCCTCAAGAAGGGGGTTATCGAGCCCGGTAACGCCGAAGAAAGCCTGCTGATCGAAAAGATCACCGAGCCGGATCCCAAGGAACGAATGCCGCCGCTCGAGTCAGGCCATGCGCTGACCGATAAGCAGATCGGCCTGCTGCGCCGTTGGATTGATGAAGGGGCGACGTGGGACACGCACTGGGCGTACGTGCCGGCGAAGCGACCGGAACTCCCCGTGGTCAGTCAGACCTCGTGGGTTCGCAATCCCATCGATCAGTTCATCCTCGCCCGTTTGGAACATGAAGGGTTGAAGCCATCGCCCGAAGCGGGCAAGGAAATGCTGTTACGGCGCCTGTCGTACGATCTCACAGGTCTTCCGCCGACGCCGCCGGAGATCGACGCGTTTCTCGCCGACTCGTCGCCTGACGCGTACGAGAAGCAGGTCGATCGTTTGCTGCAGTCGCCGCACTACGGCGAGCGAATGGCCATGCCGTGGCTCGACGCCGCCCGCTACGCGGACACGCATGGTTACCACATCGATAGTCTGCGCTCGATGTCCCCCTGGCGCGACTGGGTGATCAATGCGTTCAATCGGAACATGCCGTTCAACGAGTTCGCGATCGAGCAGCTCGCCGGCGATCTGCTGCCCAATCCGACGCGCGAACAGAAAATTGCGTCCGGCTTCAATCGCAATCACATGATCAATTTCGAAGGGGGCGCGATTGCAGACGAGTATCAGGTCGAGTATGTCGTCGATCGTGTCGAAGCCACGTCGAACGCATTCATGGGCCTGACCATGGGTTGTGCGCGCTGCCACTCGCATAAGTTCGATCCAATCACGCACAAGGAGTTCTATCAGTTCTTCGCGTTTTTCAACACCGTGCCGGAGGTCGGATTGGACGGCCGGACGGGCAACGCCGTGCCAGTGCTGCCACTGCCAAATCCAGAGCAGCAGGCGCGCCTCGATCAGCTCAACGCCGCGATCGAGGCTCGCGAAACGGCGCTCGCCGACACCGTCGTTGCGCCGCTGCAGCGCGAGTGGGAGAAGGGAATCTCAGAAAAGCCAGCGGAGCCCGATGTCACCGGGCTCACCGAGCATTACGAACTCGATGGAAATTTCTCGGACATCTCCGGACGCTATCGGCATGGACGCACTGTTCTTGGTGAGCCGACCTTTGGCGCCGGTCAAGTGGGTCGGGCTGTCTCGTTTGATGGCGACACCGAAGTCAGTTTCGGGAACGTCGGGCGATTCGATCGCGGAGACGCATTCAGTCTTGCCGTCTGGCTGAAAGGCCAGGGGAATCTGCCAGTTTCGGTGTTCCAGAAAATCGACAATGGCGACGGTCGCCATGGATTCGAGTGGATGCTCAGCGACATCGCACTCGTCGGCATTCAAAGATGGGCGGCCCGGCTTTCCGTGCGCATCGCGGGTGATTCTCCGGATCAGGCCATCGAGATTCGGACGCGCGAACGGCTCCGCTTCGGTGACTGGTATCACGTTGCGCTGACCTACGATGGTTCTGGTAAGGCTGCCGGTCTCGGGCTGTATTTGAACGGCGTCCGCCTGGACACCGACGTCGCACGCGATGCGCTCAGCGGCACGTGCGCAAGTGATGCGCCGCTTCGAGTGGGCAGCAAGGCGCTGGGCAGACCGTTCGTTGGACAGCTCGACGATCTGCGGCTCTACAACCGGGCGCTGACGCCGCAACAGGTCGAGGACCTTGCGATTCATCACCCGATGCGCGTCATTCTGTCCGGCGTGACCGGGAAACCGACGAAGGACGAAGCCGATCGGACGCGCACGTACTTCCTCACTCATGCGGCGCCTGACACTCTGCGGACGTCGTACCGCGAACTCAAGGCTCTTCAGTCGCAGAAGGACGATCTCGTCAAACAGATCCCAACGACGATGATCATGGCGGAGATGAAGAAGCCGCGCGACACGTTCATTCTCGCGCGAGGGGATTATCGGAATCAGACCGACAAGGTTCAACCAGGCGTCCCGGCAATTCTGCCGCCGCTTCCAAAGGACGCGCCGCTGAATCGCCTGACGCTGGCGCAGTGGCTGGTCGAGCCCGGTCATCCATTGACCGCCCGGGTCGCCGTGAACCGTTACTGGCAGACCTATTTTGGATATGGAATCGTGAAGACGCAGGAGGACTTCGGTGTCCAGGGAGAGCCGCCGTCCCATCCAGAGCTGCTTGACTGGCTCGCGACCGAATTCGTGCGGTCCGGCTGGGACGTCAGAGCCATGCAGCGGCTCATCGTGACCTCGGCCACCTACCGGCAATCGTCGAAGGTCACCTCTGAACTGCGCGAGAAGGATCCGGAAAATCGCCTGCTCGCACGAGGACCTCGTGTTCGCTTGCAGGCCGAGCTGATTCGCGACACCGCACTCGCAGCGAGCGGGTTATTGAACGACGCGATTGGCGGACCGAGCGTCATGCCGTACCAGCCGAAAGGGATCTGGGAGGAACTTGCGTTCGGCGATGGCTTCTCGGGCCAAGCCTACGAACAGAGCCACGGGCGCGATTTGTATCGACGCGGAATGTATACCCTCTGGAAACGCACAGCGCCACCCGCCTCGATGGCGACCTTTGATGCACCCGATCGAGAGAAATGCACGGCGCGGCGTGCGCAGACGAATACGCCGCTGCAGGCGCTCGTGCTGTTGAACGATCCAACCTACGTTGAGGCATCGCGGGCGCTGGCGCAGCGAACCCTGCTCGACGTGCCGAAGGACGCAAATGCGAGAATCGCGTACGCATTTCGTCTCGCGACCGCGCGCAAACCCAGCAAACAGGAAATCAAAGTTCTCCGGACACTGCTCGACGGACGGCTGAAGGCATATCGTCTGGATCGTCCCGGTGCGATGAAGCTTCTGTCGGTTGGCGAGTCGGCGCTGAATCCGAAGCTCGAGATCGCCGAGTTGGCCGCCTACACAACGGTCGCGAGCGTGATTTTCAATCTCGACGAAACCATCAGCAAGCAATGACCTGCAAACACGAAATCGATCTCCACCTGACGCGGCGTCAGTTTTTCGGACGTTCGGCCCAGGGTATCGGTATTGGTGCGCTGGCGACGTTGCTCGGACCGGATCTGAGTGCGTTCGCCGCCGCTATCAACGAAGCGCGCGATCCCAAGACCGGCGGACTGGTTGGCGTGCCGCACTTTGCGCCGAAGGCGAAGCGCGTCATCTTCCTTCACCAGTCGGGCGGGCCCTCGCAGATCGAGACGTTCGACTACAAGCCGATGCTTGCGAAATTCCAGGGCACGCAAATTCCTGATTCGGTGCGTCAGGGGCAGCGGGTGGCGCAGACAATGGGGCAGTCGCAGCTGCTCGTGGCGCAATCGACATTCAAGTTCGCGCAGCATGGGCAAGCTGGAACGTGGGTGAGTGAGCTGCTTCCGCATACGGCGAAAATCGTCGACGACATCACCGTCATCAAGACGATGAACACCGAGGCGATCAATCACGATCCAGCGATCACCTTCATTCAGACTGGATTTCAACAGCCCGGACGTCCCAGCATGGGCGCCTGGCTGAGTTACGGACTCGGTAGCGAGAACCAGAATCTTCCGGCGTTCGTCGTCCTGCTCTCTCAGGCACACGCGATCAACACCGACCAACCGCTGTTCTCGCGCCTGTGGGCGAGCGGGTTCCTGCCCTCCAGCTATCAGGGTGTTCGTTTCCGCGCCGGCAGCGCGCCGGTCTTGTTCCTCGACGACCCTCCAGGCGTCAGCAAGACGACGCGGCGGCAGATGCTCGACGCGCTCGGCAAGCTGGATGAAATCAGTCACGCGGAATACGGCGATCCGGAGATCGAGACACGCATCCGTCAGTACGAGATGGCCTACCGAATGCAGACGTCAGTGCCAGATCTGATGGATCTGTCGAAAGAGCCCGACTCGGTGTTCGAGATGTATGGACCCGAATCGCGAAAGCCGGGAACATACGCGGCCAATTGCCTGCTCGCGCGGCGGCTGGCGGAACGCAACGTGCGGTTCATTCAGCTCTATCATCGCGGTTGGGATCAGCACAAGGATCTGCCACGCGATCTGGCGCTGCAGTGTCGCGGCACCGATCAACCGACGGCGGCATTAATCACCGATCTCAAGCAACGCGGCCTCCTCGACGACACGCTGGTCGTGTGGGGCGGCGAGTTCGGCCGCACCGTGTTCAGTCAGGGCAAGCTTACCGACGCCAACTACGGCCGAGATCATCACCCGCGCAACTTCTGCATGTGGGTGGCCGGTGGTGGCATGAAGCATGGCGGCGTCATCGGTGAAACCGACGACTACAGCTACAACATCGTCGCCGACCCGGTGACCGTTTACGATCTCCAGGCGACGATCCTTCACGTCATGGGCATCGATCACAAGAAGTTGACCTACCGATTCCAGGGACGTGATTTCCGCCTGACCGACGTCCACGGCGAAGTCGTGGAGAAGATGTTGGCGTGAGTTGGCGGGGTCTCGAGACCCCGCCGCAGCCACGAGCTACTTCCTGAACACCTCGTAAACCACTCCTCGGTCGAGCGACACGACGTACAAGTTTCCATTTGGCCCTGTCACAACATCGGTGCCGACGCCGAAGTTGCGCCCAAACAGCAGGCTCTCGCTTTCAGTGATGTCGAACTTGGCATTGTTGTCGGCAACACGATCGTCGAGCCGCGGATCGTCGACGCCGATCTTCTGCCGGTTGCCGGTGATATTGAAGTGAAACAGGTAGCCGCCCTCGAGTGTGGTTCGAGCGGCGCCGACAAACAGGTCGCCATCGTACTGCGGACCCAGCGCGCGGCCGTTGAGGAATCCGATACCACCGGGGGCCACCGCGTACCGCCAGCTGAATTCCGGATCGCTGTAATGGGCGCCGGGCAGCAGGAACAGGCGCGACAACGCTTCCTGCGGAGTGTCGGCCAGATTGGTCGGCGGCCAGCGCAGCTGCTGGAGATTCTGTCCACCGAGGGTCGTTTCAATGCCTTTGAATTCCGCGATACGATTTGCCGGCCCGATAATCTGAACCCAGCCGGAATTCTCGCCGGCATCGATCCGCTCGATCTCGTCGAACGTGTCATCGCCATTGACCTGAATCCAGAGCGAGCTCGATTTCGGATCGACCGCCATCCCGAAGCTGTTGCGAATCCCGTAGGCGAAGATTTTCTGCACGTTCGCACCGGCTTCGCCAGGTATCGAGGCACCGGCTGCAGTGAATGGATTGTCGGTCGGTACTGAACCGTCGTCATTCAGCCGCAGAATCACACCGGTCAGGTGCGCGTTATCCGGCTCCGGTCCACCGAACTGGTCATCGTCGGTCGGTGGTGTTGGTCCGTTGGCGAGATTCTGCAGCCACCCGCGCCGCCCGTTGTCGCCGATGATGATGTACAGCTTGCCGTCGCCGCCGAAGCGGAGGACTCCGCCGTTGTGGTTACCGGCGGCGTTCTGCGCCGAATCTCCCTGTCCCGGTGGCTCAGGGGCACCGTCCGCCTGGTAGGCGTGCAGCATGATCAGATTGCGGTCGTAGGTGAGCGAAGTTCCGTCCCACGTAAACCGATCGACCCGGTTACCGCGAAGCGGAACCTGTCGAACGACACCGCTGTCGCTGCCGAGCATCAGGCTGTCGTCGCAGCGTTCAGCGGACGGCTGGAACAGGTCGGTTGGAGCTGTCGCCGTGCGACACGTCCAATAGAGATACACGAACGGCGTACCGGGGAAGTTCGGATGCAGCGCAATGCCGAGTAGACCGCGTTCGGAGTTGTTGTTGACCGCGAGATCGATCGCCGTGCCGGTGATCGCCCCGTCGACGACATGCTGGACCTTGCCGGTATTCTTCTCCAGGACCAGCATGTCCTTTGCGCCGAGAAACGCCACGCTGACCGGGGTGACCAAGCCCGACGCTACGGTGCGTACGCCGAGCTGCGGATCGACGAGCGTGGGCGCAACCACTTGAGCGCCGGTCTCGCGCGTCACGAGCAAACAGACCGCGAGCGCGGTCGCGATCACTATGTGCCTGAACGGGATCTGTCGTGTCGGATTCATACGCCTCCTTGTGGTGAGAGCCGTGGGGTAAGCGCTGAACCCGAGGGCAAGTTCATTGCCCGAACACACATCTCCGATTCTGGAAGGAATCGTTTTGCGGTCGAAGCTCGGCTGATTACAACCGGGGTAACGACCTTACTTGCTGTGAAAGACAGACGAGTTAGAAACGAATAGAATGCTCGGCCATGATTACCCCTCGCCTTAGTGTGTTCGTGCTCTGCCTGGCTGCCTTCGTGAACGTGCCGCAGGATCGCCAATCCGATTCGGCTGCGAGGCGCGCGTTCATCGATGGCACGGGCCCGGGCTGGAAGACGCTCGTCGAAACCGACTTCGCAGGCGTCAACGGTAATGCCGATACCTGGACCTGGAAAGGGGACATCCTCGTGTCGTCTGGTGTGCCGACTGGCGTTCTTCGCACTCGCCAGAAGTACACAAACTTCGAGCTGGTGGTCGAGTGGCGTCACTTGAAACCGGCAGGTAACTCAGGCGTGTTCGCATGGGTGCCGGACCAGGCGCTCGCGCAGCTCAAGCCGGGAGTGCTCCCCGAATACGGGATCGAAATACAGATGCTCGACCATGGGTTCAGAGATCAGTACGAGAAGGCAGGCCGCAAGGGGGACTGGTTCACGACCCACGGTGACGTGTTTGCCGTCGGCAAGTCCAAGCTGACGCCGTTTGCTCCGGTCTCGCCCAATGGCTCGCGCAGCTTTCCGCGCAAGGAATTGAGCCGCGGAGTGGGTGAGTGGAATCACTACTACGTGCGCGGTATCAATGGCGAAGTGCGGTTGTGGGTGAACGGCGAAGAGGTTTCCGGCGGCAGCGGCGCCGAGCCGCGGACCGGTTACTTGTGCCTCGAGGCAGAAGGATCGCCGATCGAGTTCCGGAATATACGCGTGCGGGAAGTTTCGTAACCCGCATGACCGTGAATGACGTTGATTGGGAGGAGTCCCCATGACCAAGCGGCACGTGTTTGCAATCCTTGAGTCGGCGGCGATCTGGGCGGTTCTCACAATTCCCATCGCCGCGCAGGTCACGACCGGAAGCATCCTTGGCACGGTGACCGATCCCGGCGGCGTCGTGCCTGGTGCGAACGTCACCATCACCGAGGTCAACCGGGGCACATCGGACACGTTCGTGACCGATTCGGCCGGCGGCTACACGGCACCATTCCTCACGCCCGGCACGTATCGAGTCGAAGTGAACGTCTCGGGCTTCAAGAAGTGGGTGCGCGACGGCATCATCCTGCAGGTCAACCAGCGCGCGCGCATCGATGTGTCGCTGGAAATCGGCCGTCTCGAAGAAACGACCACCGTCGTGGCGGAGACGCCGCTTCTTCGCACGGATTCCTCCGAGGTCGGCACGGTGATCGAAGAGCGCGCGATCAAGGAGCTGCCACTGAACGGCCGGAACTTCGCGACGCTCGTGTATCTGACGCCAGGCATTACGCCCGGACAGGCCGGAGAGAACCTGTCGGGGGCCAGCACGTTCAATCCGCGCGGCGCATCGAACTTCAACGCGCTTGGCCATCAGGCGAATGCCAATGCCTGGTTGATCGACGGCATCGACAACAACGAGTACACCTTCAACACCTTGATCATCGCGCCGTCGGTCGAACAAGTCCGCGAATTCAAAGTACTGTCCGGCGTGTTCTCGGCTGAGTTCGGTCGAGGCGCCGGCGTCGTGTCGGTCGCAACCAAATCGGGAACCAATACGTTTCACGGCACGGTGTTCGAGTATCTCCGCAACGATGCGTTCGATGCGCGTAACTTCTTCGTGCGAAAGGTGCCGCTGCCGAACGGCGGCCTGCAGAAAGATCCCAAGCCGCCGCTCGATCGCCATCAGTTTGGCGGCGCCGTCGGCGGCCCATTGCTGATTCCCGGACTCTACGACGGACGCAGCCGCACGTTCTTCTTTGCCGATTACGCCGGATTGAAAGAAAAGCGCGGCCAGGTGTTCGTCAACACGGTTCCGACGGCGCAGACCCGCGTCGGCGATTTCAGCGATTTCCGCGACACCAGCGGCAATCTGATCACCATCTACGATCCGTTGACGACGCGACTGAATCCGAATTTCGATTCCAGCCGGCCGGTCAGTGCGACCAATCCGCAGTTCCTCCGCGATCCATTTTCCGGCAACATCATTCCGCCGAACCGGATCAACGCGGTCGGCCGAAATGTCGCCAGCATCTATCCGCTTCCCAACGGCGCGGGGAATTTCAACAACTACACGTCGACGGTGAATCGCGATGTCACCGACAACGTCTTCTCGGGGCGCGTCGATCATCGCGGATCGGACAAGGACTCGTTCTTCGTTCGCTTCAACTGGGGCAAGTTCAAGCTCGATGCGCCGCAGGGGCAGGCCGCGTGCTGCCTTCCCACACCGGCCGAGGCTGCGGCGAAATTCGATCTCGGCCCATTCGTGGCGGGAATCCAGAACACGCGGCTGACCACGCATGGTGCGGCGTTCAACTACTCGCGCGTGATTTCCCCCACGTTGGTGAACGAGCTGCGAACCGGCTACGCCAAGACTGTGCCGTTCACGTTTCAATCCGACTTCGGTACCCAGGCGGCCGAATCGCTGGGGATTCGTGGCATCAACGTCACCGAGTTCACGACCGGACTCCCCAACATCAACGTGCAGGACCTCACTGGCATTTCCGGCGGACCGGCCTTCCTGCCGGTGAACCCCAAGCAGTTCCACTGGCAGATCGAAGATGCGCTCGTCTGGCTGAAGGGACGGCACCAGGTGAAGTTTGGATATCGGCTTGTCGACCGGTATCCGTCGCCGTTCACCAACACCGATACGCGCGGCACGATTGCCTTCAATCGGAACTACACCAACAATCCGGTCACCAACAGCGGCGGATCCGGAATCGCGACGCTGCTCACGGGCTACATCAACACCGCCGCCCGAGGTTTTCTGCTCGAGCCCTACACGCTGCGGACGCAGGAGCACGGCACGTTCATCCAGGACGACTTCAAGTTCCGATCGCGATTCACGATCAATGCCGGCCTTCGCTATGAGTTCTTCGGCGCGGAGACCGAGGAGGACAACAAGATCGTGAACTTCGATCCGGTGAACCTGCGGCTGATTTACGCCGGCGAGGATGGCGCAAGTAAATCGGTCAACAAGAAATCCCAGCAGGGGCTCGCGCCGAGGCTTGGACTCACCTACGACCTGTTCGGCAACTCGTCAACGATTCTTCGAACCGGCTTCGGCATCACGTATTTTCCCGAGCAGCCCTCCGCTTCGAACATGATCGGTCAACAGGTCCCCTACACGATTTCGCAAAACGTCACTTCCGAGACCAATCCGACGAATTTCTCGACGGTTCGAACCATCGAGGATCCGTTCCCGCCGATCGTCCAGGTCAAGCCGCGCACGACCGCCGAGCTGCAGGCGGCCAACCCTCGCGTGCTCGGACACTCATTCGAGAACGAAGTCGCGTATGCGGAGCAGTGGCATCTTGGCATCGAACGTCGTGTGCTGACAGCGATGGCCGTCGAGCTGACGTATGCCGGCAGCTCGGGCAAGCACCTGGTGTTCTGCTACAACCCGAACGAAGTGCAGCCCGGCATCGGCACACAGGATTCACGTCGTCTCATCCAGCCGCTGAATCGGTTGAACAACATGCTGCAGTGCGATCCACGCAACCAATCCACTTATCACAGCGGCCAGCTCAAGGTGACACAGCGATTCCATAACGGGATGCAGTTTCTCGGCAGCTACACCTACGGCAAGGCGCTTGATTACGGCGGATCCGCAGCGAGCGGCGGCGGCGCCGTCGGCAATCCGCAGACGGTGACGAACCTCGCGGCCGGCCATGGGCCGTCAGGATTCGATGTCAGGCATCGCGCCGTGATCAGCGGCGTTTGGGAACTGCCCTGGGGACCTGGGCGCAAATGGATGCAGGACAACGGCATGGTTGGCGCGATCGTCGGCGGATGGCAGCTCTCCGGGATTGGCACGGTCACGACCGGGCGGCCGTTCACGGTGTTCATGCAGACCGGCGTGAACAACGGCGCCCCCAGCTGGCCGGATCGCGTCGGATCCGGAGAGCTGGAGAATCCGACGGTCGATCGCTGGTACAACCCGGCCGACTTCAAAGCGCCGCCGGCGAATACCTACGGCAATACCGGACGCGGGATCCTCTACGCGCCCGGACACGTCAATCTCGACACCTCGTTATCGAAGCGATTTACCCTGTCGGGGCGGACGAACATGGAGTTCCGCTGGGATGCGTTCAATTTGTTCAACCATCCCGGCTTCGGATTCCCGAATCAAAACTTCGATTCACCAACGGCGGGCCGGATTACCTCGACCATTGTCGATAACCGGTCGATGCAGTTTTCGTTCAAAGTGAATTTCTAGCGTTCTGCGGTTCACGATCTGTGATTGGCGATCGTTTCTGATATAGACTGTCGCCGCTTATAGGAGGGAGGCGTATGCGCAAGACCCTGGCATGTGTCGCGGCCCTGGCACTTCTCTCGGCCCCGGCGCTCTCGGCGGATGAGTTCAAAGGTCGAATCAGCGACGCGATGTGCAAGGCGATGCACAAGGATGGCGAACACGGCACCAAGAAGATGACGGACCGCGAGTGTGTCGAAGGCTGTGTGAAGGGTGGCGAGAAATACGTCTTCGTCGGTGAAAAAGACAAGGTCTACACCATCGCCAATCAGGACCTTGCGGCGCTCAAGGCCCACGCGGGTCACGAAGTGATCGTCACCGGCACTGCAAAAGGGGACACACTGACGATCTCGAAGATCGAGATGCCGGCGAAGAAGTGAGTGAATCGTTAATCACTCATCACTAATCGCGGATCCTCGAATCCTCGATCGTCGAATCATCGAATCAATGAATCGCGAATCCTCGCCAAAGGATTCGCGATTCATCCCCCGCAGCCCGGATCCCGACTCCAAAAACGTCGACACCAGCGTCGTTCACCTCCCATAACCCAACAACATCCTCGGCAGAATCAGCGTGATCGATGGAAAGGCGGCGATCAGGGCCAGGCCGACGAGCAGAGCCATCAGGTAGGGAATGTAGGTCCGGCTCACGTCGTCGATGTCGACGCGGCCGATGCCGGCGGCAATGGTGAGGCCGACCCCCACTGGTGGTAAGAAGAACGCGATTCCCATGGCCGCAATCACGACAATCCCATAGTGGACAGGATCGACGCCGATCGATCGACTGATCGGAAAAAGAATTGGACCAAAAATCAGCAGTGCCGGTAATCCCTCCAGCAGAGCGCCGACGACGACAAAAAGGGCGATGGTGAGCGCCATGAACTCGATGCGTCCAGCTCCGGCGGTGCGGATCCAGTCACCCAGCATCTGCGGCACCCACTCGCGAACCAGAATCCACGCGAACGCGGACGCTGCCGCCAGGACCCACAAGGTCGTCGCTGTGACGACGCCGCTTTGTGCGAGGTGACCCACGATGTCGCCCCGGCGAATGCCGCCCATGGCGATGCCGGCGACGAAGGAATAGACAACGGCGAGGAGCGCCGCCTCGGTGACTGTCGTGAGTCCCGAGAAGATTCCACCAAAGAGCAAGACCGGCAGTCCGGTTGGGACGATCGCCCGACGTGCGGCGCGCCAGACGTCTGCTCGTGTGACGGGTTGGCTCACCGGCCACCCCTGGCGCCGCGCTCGAACCGCAATCAGCACGAGCAGCGCAAGTGCAAGCACGAATGCTGGAATGAATCCGGCGAGAAACAGGGTCACAATCGACAAGTTCACGAGCGAGCCGAGCACCACCATCGTCAGGCACGGCGGAACGAGAATGCCCATCGCAGAGGCGGCGGCAACGATGCTGACCGATTCAGTTCCGCTGTAACCGGCGCGTCGCATCGAGGGAACGAGTAGCGAACTGATCGCCGACACGTCCGCGGTCGTCGATCCCGAGATTCCGGAAAACAGGATCTCGGCGACCACAGCGACCATCGCCAGGCCGCCACGCACGCGGCCGACAATGGCCATCGCGAAATCGACTGTGCGTTCGGAGATGCCGCCGGCTTCCATCAGTGTGCCGGCGACAATGAACAGCGGAATCGCGAGCAGGACGAACGAATCGACGCCGCCGAGAATCTTGATCGGGAGGATGATCAGGCTGACCCCGCCGATCCCGAGAAGATAGGTCAGCGCGGTGAGCGCCAATGTGAACGCGAGCGGCACGCCGAGAGCGGCCGTGACGAGGAAGCCGGCAACCAGCACCGTCATCGGCGGCGCGCCGGCCGCGATGGGGACGATCACCGATGCAATCGCGACGCTTGCCGCGCCGAGGGCCCACGACAACTCGGTGCGATCGCGCCAGACGCTGAGACCGTCGCGGCGCAATTGCGCCACGACGACGACCGACATCAGCAGCAAGGCTGCCGGCAGCACGGCAGAAATTGCCGCGCCGGACAGGCCACTCGCCGGGAGCCGCTCGCCTGCGCTCGCCACTGTCAGGTCCCAGGCAGGAACAACCAGGCAAAGGAAGAAGGCGAGGAGCACGAGACGAAGTCCGCGATCGATAGCGGCGCGTCTCGTCGCCGGAACCAGCCGCAGCAGCGCGGTTACGCGCGGATGCTGTCCCTGCTTGAGCGCCCAGACGCCGCCCGCGCACATCAACCATGCGAGCAGCAGCCGGGCGATCTCTTCAGTCCATGGAATGGGTTGGCGGAACACGTGCCTGCCGATTACCTGGAGGCCGACCACGATTGCCTGTGCGGCAACGACCGACGCAATCGAAACCGCCAGCGCGCGATCAGTCCAGTGACGGGCAGCTGGTGGTTCAGCGGTAATCGCCGTGCTCATGTGCGAATGGCGGCGAGCCACGCCTCTGCACCGAGCGCGCGCGCTTCGGATTCCCAGAGCCGTTGGGCTGGTTGGCGGAACGCGCCCCGGTCGATATCGCGAATGGTCATGCCCAGGTTTGAGAGTTGGGCTGTGGCGGCGGCATCCTCGCGAGGACCGACAGCGCGCTGCGTGGCTGAAGCGTCACGCGCAGCCTGTTCGAGCGCGGCGCGGATGTCGGCCGGGAGGCGCGACAGGCCGGCCGACGAGGCGAACAGACCGAGGACGCCGGCGATGTGCCGGGTTTGCGTCATGTGATGCGCGACTTCGTAAAAGCGCTGTTGGACCGTGGTGCTCGCATCGTGCTCGTAGCCGTCAATCACACCGGTCTGAAGCGACGTATACACTTCGCCAAACGCCATCGGTGTGGGACTGGCGCCCATCAGTTCGATGGTCTTCACATAAATCGATGATTGAATCGTCCGGATCTTCAATCCGGCAAGCTGCGCTGGATCGGTGATATCGCGTGATCGGGTCACCACCTGACGGAACCCGAAGGAATCACCCCACGCGAGCGGCCGCGTTCGAACCGACCGGCCGAGATACTCGGCGGCTTCGTGGCCCAGTTCGCCGTCGACGACGCCATGCACGTGATCCCAGTCGCGCCAGAGAAAAGGAAAGTCGAAGACTTGAAGCTTCGGCGCAACGCTGCCCCAGATCGCGGTGCCTGAGACCATGAAATCGACGAGCCCCTCCTGAACCTGTTGCACGACCTCGCGCTCCTGTCCGAGGGTGCCGCTCGGGAAGATGCGGATCGTGACCGCGTTGTTGGTCGCCTTCTCCCCCAGAGTGCGAAACGTATCGGCGAACACGTGGAGCGCCGTCGGGCCGGCAGACATCGAGTGCGACAGCCGGAGGATGATGGGGCCTCGTCCGCCCGCCGAGCGACAGCCCGCTGCCAGCGCCGCGGCGCCGACCGTGCCGAGAAAACTGCGCCGAGTGACGGCTCTGTCCATGCGCCTGCACATTATGCCTGCTCTGAGCGACCGAATCATTCGCGCGAGTCGAAGAGCCTGCGAGAGGTGCATACTTGAACCCATGACTTCTCAACAGCAGCGTCATCTCGACGACGAAGGTTACGTCATCCTCGAGTCCGCGATGGGTGGCGACCTCCTTCGCGAACTACGCAGTCGCATCCTCGAGCTGTTCGACGAGGAAGGGGAGCAGGCAGGACACGAATTCCGAAAGGAGGAACACGCGCATCGACTGGCGAACCTTGTCGACAAGGGAGAGGTATTCCGGCGAGCCATCATCCTTCCCGCCGTATTGGATCTTGTGAAACACGTCGTCGGCGACGACTGTAAGTTGAGCAGCCTCAATGCGCGATCGGCCGATCCGGCAACCGATGTCGGTCAGCCGCTGCACGTCGATATGGGCGCGATCCCCGACGAAAAGGGCTATTGGGTGTGCAACACCGTGTGGCTCCTCGACGATTTCACCCGTGATAACGGACCGACCCGTATGATCCCCGGGTCGCACAAATGGGGAACGCGGCCGCAGGATGTGATGAGCGATCCGTACGGCTCGCATCCGCAGGAAGTCCTGTTGATGGCGCCGGCAGGGACTGTGGTGGTGATGAACGCGCACATGTGGCATGGCGGAACTGCGAATCGAACGAGTTCGCCGCGCCTGGCGATGCACGCGTTCTACTGCCGTCATGACAAACCGCAGCAACAGTACCAAAAGCAGTTGCTGCGGCCGGAGGTCCAGGCGTCATTGTCGCCTGAACTTCGATCGCTGCTGGCGCTCGATGACCCGCTGAACGACGAAGTCAGTTCAACGGTGACCGTGAAGAGTGGTTTTTTGAAATAGGACAGTTACACGCTTGAGCGCTGACTTTCAGTCCGGATCGCGTCCCGACTGTGCGCCTGACATCTCGGCATGCTCGCCCTCTGACGCATCGGTGCGGCGACCGTTCTCGGGCGACAGCTTCTGTTGGATCAAGGTGAGGAGCGCAGCTGGCTTGATTGGTTTGACGACGTAACTTGCGCCGAATCCGCCGGCGTCGGCGCGCAGGACCGTATCATCGAAACCGGTGACGACGATCGTTGGAATGTGAAGCTGACCCGTGGAGATGAGTTGAAGCCCGTTAAACGCGCCGAGCCGGACGTCGATGATCAGCAGATCGGGAGCGTGATCGCGCAGCTTCTGCCGGCCATCCTCGAAGCTGCTGGCGAGAAAGACGTCGTAGCCGGCTTCCTCCAGCAACTCCTTCATGCCGTCCAGATAAACCTCGTCGTCGTCGACGATCAAAACACGAGCACGCATTCTGCCGCTCCTGTCATTCTCGATACGAGGTGCATCCGCCCGCCTGGAACTCATGTTGGGTCGCCCGCGCCAAGTATTGCACAGTTGTCAATCCGGCGTGTGGGCCAAGTAAATGTCAAGGGACGTTTTTGTAGATGAGCTGCGAGCCGCCGCCGGCATTTGGGCAAAAGGCCAAAGTGGCGTACTCGATTCAGACAAGCACGTGCTGGACAGTCACGTTTGATACGCCGTGCCTGCACGCTCAGTCGCGCAGGCGTTGTGCACGAAGACGCTCGATGTGTGCCTGGAGCCTTTCGATTTGATCTTGCAGACGGTGGCGATGCGCCCTGTGCTCTGCGGTATCGACGGGCTTCCGTTCCAGGCCGGCGTGTTCGACGCGCAGTGCATCGACCTCGCGACGAAGCCGGTCATGTTCGGCCTCAATGTCTTCGCGTTCTCCCACGTGTCGATTGTCGCACGTTACGCCCGGCGAGTTCACGGTGCGCGCTCCGATCGATTGCAGAGTCGTACAATGCGGCGGTCGCGCACGCCAGGAGGAATCTCATGTCCTTTCGCCCTCGTGATTGGTTGTTGTCGTTCGCCGCAACGGCGATGGTGTCGACGGCCGTCGCCGCCCAGCAGCCCGCGGAAAAGTCGATTCCAGAGAAAGTACAACTCTTTATTCCCTACAAGGAGTACACGGCCGAGGACAACACGCGTGTGCTCGATGAATACAAATACTTGAGAGTCGCCGATGTGTCCGACGGCATGGACGTGGTGGGACTCCAGAACATTGGGCTCGTCAACCCGGAGATTCACGCGCTGTGGAAGGACACTGAGCATTTTACCCATCGCGTCGCGGGAATCGCCGTGACTGCGCGCTACGTTCCGACCAACCGACGCGAACCGAAGATGGATCAGAAGACAATCAACCAGTGGTACAGCACGATCACATCTGAAGCGTTCATGAAGGTGCTCACGCCTGGCTCGATCCTCGTGATCGATGCGATGGAAGACGGTGAGTCGCGCAGCATCGGGTCGTCAAACATCATGAGCTGGAAGAAGCTCGGCATGGTCGGCCTGGTTACCAGCGGAGGTCTTGCCGACACCGACGAGATCATCTACGAGAAGGTCCCGACGTATTTCCGCCGGCTCGCTCGCGGCATTCGCCCTGGAAGAAACGAACTCGAATCGGTGAATCGGCCGGTGACGATCGGTGGCGTTCTGGTTCGACCCGGTGACGTCGTTGTCGCCGACGGCGACGGCGTCGTCGTCGTTCCGCGCGAGCGCGCGCTTGACGTCGCCGCCGCGGCGCTGACATTCCTCGATAACATCGGCCGCGAACGCTACATCAAGGAAACGGGAAAGAACCCGTGGGCGAAGAAGCCTGGCGGTCAGTAATCACACTCCAAATTGCCGCAGGTGGTGGTCGGTGTGCAGGTACGCCCACCGGAGCCAGTCGAACGCGGTCATCTTCCCGAACACAGGATGATCGGGCCACGTGCCGCGCACGCCGTGTTCCGCGATCGCGTCCAACAGCGCACGCACCTCGGCGACGTCGGAAGTGAAATCGGCCGGGCATGTGCCGGCACCCTGCTGGTCGATCTCCGGCCTCGTCAAGATCCCCGGCCGCCACTGCAGTGGGGCGTAGAGCGCGAGCCACTTGATCGCCGTTCGTTTCAATAAGCTCGTGTCGTCGCTGACCGGCTTCTGACCGAGAGCCATCCGGCACGCGTCGGCGAGGTGACAGACCATCTGTTGCACATTCATTTGTCCCCATCGCCGCTCGCTCTCGGGTGTGAGTTTGCCCAGCCGGGCGAGGAGTTCCGCCTTGTCCTGCGCTCGCGTCAGCGATTTCATGCGTGTTTGATCAGCACGCGCCGATTCACACGCCGAGCAGGCGTTCGCCGCCGGCGTTGCGATAGACGGCGAGGGCGCGCTCGCGCCCATTCTGCGCCTGCGCCAGCAGCGCCGCGAACTCGGGGTGATCACGCAGGCCGTCGAACTGGCGGCTGTTCCTCAAGGTGTCGAGCACCCAGTAGTGCTTCTCCATCGCGCGGCGAAGAAATCGAAGACCGGTCTCGTAATCGCCAAGATCGCAGAGAAGCCACCCCTCCTGAAAGACCGCTTCGGGATCCTCCTGGATTTTCAGATGCCTGAATACGGACATTCGTCCGTCCATCTCGTCGCGTCGGCGATCCAGCCAGGCGGTGAGGTACTCAATCCACGATTCGAATGCGGGAATTCGAGACAACTGGCGCATCCGATTGAGCTTGCCGCGTGCCTCCTCCCGGCGCCCCGCGAGACCAAGTCCAATGACCCGAATTCCATCGTCGGCCCCGGCGACCATGCGGGGCGGTTCGATCGCGAGGAGCCGATCCACGTCGCCAGTCATCAGCAGCGTTTGCTCGATGCTCGTGGGAACGTTCGGATCGAGCCGGCGTGCCTCGGCATGCGCGGCGATGGACTGTTCGAGCAGGCCGCAGTACCGGCACGCGTGGACGAGGCCGGCGAACAGTTCGGGATCGTTGCCGTGACGTTCGGCTTCGCCCAACAGGCGCACGAGAGCATCTTGTGCCCGGCCCATGTCCGCCTCGAGGTTGGCAAAGAACTTGTGCGCGATCGTCAGGCGCGGGCTCAGGCCAAGCGCGCGGCGGAGCGCCTCTTCAGCACGCGCCTCGCTGTCGTCTGAGGCGTCGATGTATTTCCCGATCACGCGATGACATCGCCCGAGATGCGCCCACGCGGGGGCAAAACGGGAATCGAGCTCCAGGGAGGATTGATACAGAGCGCGAGCGTTGATCAGGCCGTTGTAGGTCCGCGCCAGTTCATTCGCGCGCAGATACAGCTCGTAGGCTCGACCATCGGGTGTGATGCCGGAGGGAGGTGAGACAGGGCCACCCGTCAACGGCGATGCTAACGCGTCGGCGACTCGGCGCGCGATATCGTCCTGGAGACGAAATAGATCGCCGAGCGATGACTGGACGGTGTGTGAGGTCAAGAGCGTGCCGCCTGGCGCTTCGACCAGTTGCGCTGCCGCTCGCAACTGATCGCCCGATCGCAAGAGCGTGCCCATGACGACGACGTCGACATCAGCTTCGGTGGCAACCGCCTTCAGATCCGGCGCCTCGCCCGCGAATCGTGCCGCGACAGCGCTCGAGCGCAGAATAATCGAGCCGTAGCTGGAGAGCGACGTCGAGATGGCATCCGGCAGACTGAAAGCGAGAAAGTCCGTTTCGGGATCGGGACGCAACACGCGAAACGGCAGTACCACGAGACGGGTGAGTGCGCGAGCGAGGGCGGGTGTCCGATCGCCACTCACAGACTCGAGCGCGCGGAGCTCGTCGGCCATCGCCTCCGCCGATGCCGGCCGATCTGCGGCACGCTTTGCAAGAGCGCGTCTGATCACGCGATCGAGCGCCGCAACCGCCGGCGATCCCGTGAGCGCGGGCGGCTGCTCGTACCGTGTCGCGTGAAGAATCTCGACGAACGTTCGTCCAGCAAACGCCGGTCGTCCGGCCAGCATTTCGAACAACATGGCGCCGACGGCGAAGAGATCGCTTCGCGCGTCAAGCGCGTCGCCGCTGATCTGTTCCGGCGCCATGTATCGCGGCGTTCCCATCACCACCCCGGGGACGGTGACTTCAATGGTTGGATCGAACGGGGCATCGAACTGCGGGCGGGCGAGGCCGAAATCGAGCAGTTTCACGCCGTGGCGCGTCAGAAATACATTGGATGGCTTCAGATCGCGATGCACGATGCCGCGCGCGTGAAGCGCCGAGAGCGCCGCCAGGATGCCAAGACCGATCGGGATCGCGTCGGCGCTGGTGAGCGGCCCGGTGGCCAAACGTTCGGAGAGGACTTGCCCCTCGAGCAGCTCCATCACGATGAACAGGGTGCCGGCGTCTTCTCCGATTTCGTATATCTGGCAGACGTTCGGATGATTGACGCTTGCCGCCGTTCGCGCTTCTCGCCACAACCGTTGATGCGCGGTCGGATCGGTGCCGATGGCCGACAGGGTCTTCAGTGCGACGGTGCGCTGCAGCCGTTCATCGCGCGCCGCGTACACCACACCCATGCCGCCTTCGCCGAGCTTCCGTTGGACGGCGTACGGACCGATACGGGTCGGGATCGGAGCCGCTCTCGTGGTATCGACCTGCTTATCAGCCACACAACTAACAGGTAAAACGAATCCTTTTACTTCTGCGGTAGCACGACGCCTTCGGCATCCCGGTACTCGATCGTGCCGAGCTGCAGGTTTTTCAGATCCGACTCAATCTTCTGCCGATCACCGACGGCGACGACGAGCAGCTGGTCGGGCAGCAGATACTTGCGAGCTGCCGCCTGCACGGATGCCGCGTCGACGCCGAGCAGGCGCTCGACATACTGCGCGTAGTAGTCGAGTCCCAACTGGTACACGTACAGGCTCGACAGGCTTCCCGCCGCTTGTTCGGACGTTTCGAACCGGCCCGGCAGCGATCGCACCAGGCTGTCGCGACCGAGAGAAAGCTCGTCGACTGTGACCTGGACATCGCGCATCTTACGAATCTCGGTGAGGATCTCGCTCACTGACGGCGCCGTCGCGTCGGTTCGAACGCCACTGCCGACATAGAACGGACCCGGTTCCTTTCGGAACGCGAACGTCGAGAACGCACCGTATGTATAGCCCTTGTCCTCGCGGAGGTTGAGATTGATTCGGCTGGTGAACAATCCTCCGAGTACCATGTTCATCACTTCGGTCGCTTCGTAGTCCGGCGTTGTGCGCCGCGCCCCAACGCCCGCGATTCGGAGCTGAGTTTGGGCGGCACCAGGAGTGTCGACGATGATCAGCTTCGCATCGGTCGGCCGCGGTGCCGGCATCGACGTCCTGCCCGGGACCTGGCCGCTCCAGCCGGCGAACGCTGGCGACGCGAGTTTCTCGAGCTCAGAACGCGATATGGCACCGACGACAACGAGCGCGGCATTCCCGGGCACGAGTTGTTGTTTCCAGAAGCCAACCATTGCGTCGCGCGTCAGGGCCTTGTTGGATGCCTCGGTGCCGATTTCGATGTATCCGTATGGATGATTCGGACCGAACACCGCCGCTGCCATGACTCGTTGCGCGATCTGGGCGGGGTTGCTCTTTTGCGAGACGAGATTCGCGAGCCGGCTGGCACGCTGCCGCTCGACTTCCTCCGACGGGAACGTCGGGTGCAGAACCACATCCGACATCAGTGCGAGCGCGCTGGGAAACTGGCGCGAGAGCGACGTGACGGCCACCTGCGACGCATCCATCGCCGACGACGTGGTCAGCGTCGCGCCCAGCCGTGCAGCCTCCTCGGCAATCTGGAGTGCGTTTCTCGTCGCCGTGCCCTCATCGAGCATAGCGACGGCGAAGTTCGCCAGCCCGGGCTGGTCAGGCGGGTTGGTTCCGCTGCCGCTGCCAAAGACCAGGGTCGCCGATACGACAGGCAATTCCCGTCGCTCGCTGAAGATCACGGTCAGGCCATTCGGTAACGTGAACTGTTGCGGCGTGGCAAATTGCGCGGCCTTCAGAGGACCGGACCTGGGCTTCGCGGCCCGCCAGGCCTCATCCGCGTTGACGCTCTGTGCCGCTCCTGCCGCCTGATCACTCTTCGACGCGGCCGGATCCGCAAGCAGTTTCTTCTCTCCGGGAATCGCGTGGAGCACGACCCTCTTGTTGCGACCGAGGTAGGTTTCAGCAAATGTCTTCACCGTTTGCGGCGTCGAATCCCGATAACGCTGCAGGTCCTGCGCGAGGTAGTCGGGCGTATGCAGGTAGTGTTCGTAGCTGTTCAGCCGATCGGCCTTCCCCCCGAATCCTCCGAGCGTTTCAAGGCCCAGGATGATGCGCGATTCGATGGTGGTCTGGGCGCGCTCGAACTCGGCGGTCGCGGGGATCTCTTGCATCAGGCGGGTCACTTCCAGGTTGATGACATCTTCGAGTTCCTGGGCAGTGTGGCCGGGTCTTGCGGTTGCCTGGATGGTGAACTTCGATCCGAGAATAAGTGATTCCTGCGTCGCCTGGACGCTCTGGGCGATCTGTTTGTCGTAGACCAGCGCCTTGTAGAGGCGACTGGACTTGCCACCGCCGAGGATGTTGGCCGCCAGATCGGCGTCCGCATCTCCGGGTTTGAAAATTGCCGGCGTGAGCCACGCCATGTAGACCCGCGGCAACTGCACCGTATCGGTGACGGTGAGCCGCTTCTCGCTGGTGATCGGCGGTGTTTGCGCGGTGATTTTCGGTACCTCGGGTCCGCGTTTCAGCGCCCCGAAATACTTTTCGACCAATCGCCGGGCGGCGGCCGGATCGAAGTCGCCGACGATCGCAAGACTCGCGTTGTTCGGCGTGTAGTATTCCTTGAAGAACTGCTGCACGTCGTTCAGTTCCGACGCGGCGAGGTCGGCGTGCGATCCGATCACGACACCGTGATAGGGGTGTCCGGCCGGATACAGAGCCTGATAGAGGGCTTCCTCCGCTACGCCGTACGGCTGGTTCTCGAGACTCTGGCGCCGCTCGTTGCGAACGACATCGCGCTGGTTCGCGAGCGCTTTGCCGTCGAGTACATCGAGCAGGTATCCCATGCGATCCGATTCGATCCACAGCGCCAGCTCGAGTTCGTTCGAGGGAACCGTCTCGAAGTAGTTCGTGCGATCGAAATCTGTGGTCCCGTTGATGTCGGACGCTCCCGCGGCTTCGAGCAGCTTGAAGTGGGTATCGGCGGCGACGTGTTTCGATCCCTGGAACATCATGTGTTCGAAGAGATGCGCGAAGCCGGTGCGGCCCGGGATCTCGTTCGCCGGCCCGACGTGATACCAGAGATTGACGGCGACCATCGGCAACCGCTTGTCTTCCGAGAGAATCACTTTCAGGCCGTTCTTGAGGGTGAACGTCTGGTGATCGAGGCGTGGGATCGCCGCGCTGGTTGCGGGTGGCCTGGCCTGGCGTTCCGCTCCCTGAATCAGGCCGACCGCGCCTACCGCCGCCACAAAGACGAGCAGCGCGAATTGACGTACACGCATGGGTGTTCCTTCTTTAACTACTGCTGGCGCTCTGTGGTCAGAGACACGAATCCTGACATCGGCGAAACGCCGCGGTGAACTCACCAGATCCTAGTGTCGAATTGTCCGAGGGCGATATGAAAACGTGATCAGGACGTCGCCGGCGGCATCTTGAACGTTTTCTTCACATACGCGATGTTTGCGCGGGTATCGGCCACCAGGTCCTTCGTCGGCGAACCGGTTTCCAGGACGTACCAGCCACGATACCCGATGTCGTAGAACTCTTTTGCCATGCGCTGCCAGTCCATCTTGCCGCCGGGCGTCTCGAGCAGTTGCTGACGATTATCCGCCGCGTTGGCGTTCTTCAGGTGGATCTGGTTGATGCGTTTACCGAGCATCTTCGGTTCGACGTAGATGTCGGGCACGCGCGAGACGATGTTGTGCGCATCGTAGTAGACCGCCACGTGGTTCGATCCGATCGCATCGACCAATTTGATGTTGTCGGCGGCCGAGATCCAGTCCTCGAGACCCACCACCACGTCGTATTTCTCGGCATAGCGCGCGACTTCTTTCATCATCGTCACAAACGCATCCACCTGCGCCTGGTTGGCCATGTCGATGTGGCTCTCGCCGAGAATTGGCAGCAGGATGTTGTTGGTGCCGATGTTGTAGGCAATCTCCACCGCTTCGGCCAGAAGGATCGCGAACGCCGGATTGGTGTGCATCGGCAATCGCTGTTTACCCGGGTTGCCGATCGCCAGCGAGCAGATCTGAATGCCGTTGTCGAGCGCCGCGCGCTTGAACTCGGCCTGCGTTTTTGGATCACGGAGCGTCGGCTTGCCGTCGGTCGGGTATTGCACGCTCACCTGAATGCCGTCGAGCCCGATTTCGCGCGCCAGCGCGATCTTGGCGATGTCCCCGCGCTGTCCGAGGTTCCAGTCGGTCATGCCGACGCGCACCGGAACCGGATTGAGCGGTTCCTTCGATGCAACAGGCTGCTGCGCGGTTTGGGCCTGAGCCATTGCCGGAAGCGCAGCCGATGCGATGCCGGCTTTTTTCACAAAGTCACGTCGGGTCATGGTCATACTGATCTCTCCGGGATCCGCAGTGCGGGATCCGGAACCGAGGCAGGCTATCGTACCGCGACGAGCGACTCGCGGTTTGCGAACCGCGAGCCGCCAATCGCCAACATCACGTCGTCTTCAGAATCGACTCCCACCCCGCACGATACTGCGGCCGCTTGATGAATGGGTCTGCGTCGCGCGTGTTCTTTGCGCGGATGTTCTTATAATCCCACTCGATCTTCTGACCGGTGCGATATGCAACGTTGCCGAGATGATTCGCTTCGGTCGTCCAGCCTGAGTACTGGAAGTTCGAGCCGGGGACCGGGCCGTTGCCCTTCGCGTAGTTCACCCACTCGATCCAGTGTCCCGGCGAACGGGGGAGCGTCGGCTCCGGCATCTTGAAGTCTTTGAACTTCTCCTCGGGCAGCAGCTTGCCGTTCCCGAGCAGCATGCCTTTTTCGCCGATGAACAGCTGCGAACGGCCGCCCCATTCCGGCGTCCAGCCTGGCGGTTTGCTGTCGCCCTGATGCCACACAAGCTTCAGCGCCGGCTGCGAACCGACGGCGGCGTACTCGTACGTCGCAACCAGCGTCGCCGGTGCGAGTTCCTTGTGCGGCTTGGGCACGTTGGGCGATACCGACTCGACGCTGATCGGCGCGAGCACGAACCCGCCATTGCCGTCAGGACGTTTGAGATCGAGCACGGTGTAGGGCACGTCGTTGTCGTGACTGCCGAGGTCGCTCATCGTTCCGTTGCCGAAATCCCACCAGCGATACCAGCGCGGACCAGGGAAGTAGGTTTCATGGAACGGCCGCGCGGGCGCCGGGCCGAGCCAGAGGTCGAAGTGGTTGGTTGCCGGAGTGGGCATTTCCTCGGGGAACCGGTTGACGATCTGTACGCCGTTGTAGAAGCCGTGCGGTTTGTCGAACTTCTCCGCCGACGCCGCGTCCTGAAGCCCCCACGCGCGATCGACCCACACGTGCACTTCACGCACCGGCCCAATCACACCAGTATTGAGGATTTCTCTGATCGTGCGGCGCGCCTCTGAAGCGTGCCCCTGGTTGCCCATCTGGGTCGACAGCTTCGGATACTTTGCGGCCGTCTCCCGGATCAGGCGTGCTTCCCAGATGTTGTAAGTGAGGGGCTTCTCACAATACACATGCTTGCCGTGGGTCAGCGCCAGGTAGGTGGCAAACGCGTGCGTCTGCTCGGCGGTGGAGACGACGACCGCGTCGAAGCCGCTCGGGTCGTCGAAGATCTTTCTAAAATCGTTGAATCGCTTTGCCTTGGGGTATGTCTGCGACGCCTGGTCGAGCGCAACGTCGTTGACGTCGCAAATGATGACGACGTTCTCGTCTGGATGCGGCGCCGCAGGGGCTGTCGAGTTCTCACCGCCGCGGCCGCGACCCGTCGCTCTTCCCGGCACGACCGTCAGCTCGCTGAGACTTGCCCTGGCGCGCCCGCCACACGCGATAAACGCGATGTCGAGCTTCCCGTTCAGATCGCGCCCGCGGAGAATCGCCGGCGCGCCGGCCATGACGCCAGCCGCGGCGAGGGCAGTCGTTCCGACGAACTCGCGACGAGTGATGCCGCGCGGGTTCGCCTTCTTCTCCCGAGTCTTCGATTTTTTCATTCTGCACTCCTGGGACCCAAAAAGCACTCTGGGCACCCGGGGCACTCCTGGCACCCCGGGCACTCAGATCATTATTCACAGCTCAGAACGCTAACCTCACGCCAAGCTGGATCGTGCGTGGCGCGCGAGACAGCGTGCGGATCTTCATGAAGTTCGCATTCGTGAAGTCGGTGTTCGGCTGTCCCCACTGCGCATGGTTGAGGACATTCTGGGACTCCGCGCGAATCTGCACGTTATAGCGGCCGAACGGAATCGCACGGAAGACCGAGGCGTCGAGGTTCCAGTTGCCGGGGGACCGGAACTGGTTACGACCCGTGTTTCCCCACACCGCTCCGACGGGCTGTGCGAACGCGGAGGGATCGTACCACTGCTCATCGGGTCCGGGTTCGCCAAAGCCGGGCTTTGCCTCTTTCACCAGGTTGATCGTCTGGTTGTTCGGGGACGTTTGCAGCCCACCGTTGTCGCCGCCGATTGTAAACGGCTTGCCCGATAGCCACGACGCGATGCCATTTACCTGCCAGTTCTTGAGCACGTAGCCGACGGCCGAGGTGCTGTCCCGCATGAATGGGATTTCGTAGACGAATCCCATTTGGAGCACGTGCGTGCGATCGTAGCCTGCTGGGGCGAAGTTGCGACTGAGCTGCGACTCCTGTGGCCACATCAAGCCGCCGCCATCGTCGTCGGTGTTGTTCTTGGCTCGAGACAGCGTATACGCGCCCTTCAACAGGAAGCCGTTTCTGAACGGACGATTCACGGCTAGCTGCATTGAGTTGTAACGTGCCTTTCCGATGCCGGAGAGGACGTTGATCGATGCGGTGCCGGCCTGCGTGAAGAGCTTTCGATTGGCGTTGCCACCAGTCTCCGCGTAGTTGAGATTGCGCGTCGTGTAGGTGCCATCCGTCCGCGTGCCGACGTACCCGACGCTCGTTACGATGTCGAGCGGCAGGCGACGTTCGATAACGACGTTGTAGGACTGCGTCGCGCCACGCTCGACGTGGTCCGGATCGGGAGTCGTCATGTCGACGCCGCGTGGAAGCGGGACGGTCCCGCTGCTGACGTCCGGGTTCGGCGCTAGCGGTATTCCCTTCGACAGATTGCCGTAGGGCGTGAAGGTGTTGAGGCCCGCATCGCTGTGCGCAATCGTGAGCGGGAAGCGTCCTCGCATCGGCCGCGACCAGGGGAACGGATCGAAGGTCTTGCCATACCCTCCCCGAAGGACGGTCTTGTCGTCGATGCGATACGACGCACCAATTCGCGGGGCGAAGAGCGTCTTGCTGACCTTCAGACCGAGATCCATCGGGTTTCCTCCGATGCCACCGAGTCTCACGGTGTAGGTCGGAATATCCAGCACCTCGATACCGCGATCCTCACGCTGCATCAGCGGATAGTACTCATACCGCAACCCGAGGTTCACGGTCATCTTTTCGTTCGGCGTCCAGCGGTCGGACAAATACAGACCGTACTGATTCTCGCGTCCGCTCAGTTCCTCGAATTGCTCGCTCTTGTTGAAGCTTTGCATCTCTCCCATTAGGAAACCGGCGTACGTGTTCCAGAGGTTGCCGCTATAGCCGGTCGTACTGGTAACGCCGCTGTTGAACGTCAGGATTCCTCGCGGGTTGCTGACTTCCGGCTGCCAGTGGTTGAGCCGCAGTCGGATGAAGTCAAACCCGGAACGAATTTCGTGCCGGCCGCTAACCTTGGTCAGGTTTGCAGATGCGGTATAGCTGCGTTCGTCGCGCCAGACGGGGGTCCACGTGCTGTCGTTCCCCAGCGCCGACATTCCGGTCACAACCTGCGGCATCCCGGTATAGCGATTGAGATCGAAAGATCCCGGACCACCGACTCCGTCAGCGTTCGTGCCGCGAATCCCCCAGACCTCGCTGCCGAAGTTGGTCAGGTAGTCGGGTCCCTGCATGTTCTGCTGCATGCCGTTGACGCCGGCGTTTGCGTCGAAGAGGAGCGTCGGGCTGATCGTCCAGGTCTGACCGGCAGTAAAGATCCGTGTGTTCGTCTTGCCGCCGCCAGCGCCGTCCAAACCAAAGTAAAAGAGATCAAACACCTCGGCGTGCATCATCGAGAACTTCGCCCAGATCTGATGCGATGCCGTGCGGTTCCAGTTGACCTTCGCATCGTAGTTGTCGCGGTCCGCTACCGGTTGACGGGGAAGCCGGACGTTGTTCTGAAGGCCGTTGTTCGTCCCCGGCGCGTTTGGCAGCGGATAGCGCTCCTGGATTTTGAGCGCGATCGAGCTGATGCGATTGCCGGGAAGCATTGCATTCTCGAAGAATGTCCGGTTCGCGCCGGTCGACGTGCCGGTCGTCGGGTCGTAGATCCGGAAATCCGGTCTGATCGCGAGCACCTGGCTGAAGTCTCCGGTTCGCATTTGGGCGGTAGGGACCGTGTACTCGTTGTAGAACCCCTGGTGCTCGCTGTTGCGCTCCCACGATCCAAAGTAGAAGAGTTTGTTTCGACGAATCGGCCCGCCCAGTGTGCCACCACCGATGGTCGTGCTCGCGTCCACTTTGTTTGGATCGAAATAGCCACGGCGGGCGTTCAACTCATCCTGTTGACGGAAATAGAACGCGGAACCTCTCAGCGAGTTAGATCCGGACTTGGTCTGCACCGTCGTTGCGGCGCCGCCCGTCATCCCCTGCGCCGCGTCGAAGTTGTTGGTCGAGATGTTGACGTTCTCGATGGTTTCAACCGGAGCGATATAACCTGCGTGATGCGGCAGCCACACGTTGATGCTGGCCGCACCGTCAATCCGCGTGACATTGTTGTTCCGGTTCGTGCCGTTGACATTGACGGAAAGTGCGCGGCCCGGAGTGTCCGTCTGCGCATTCTGGAATTCCGGCGGCGTGGCGCCAGGAACGAGATTCATCAAGTATTGATAGTTGCGGTACTGGTTCAGAGGAAGATTGACGACGTCCGCCGGCTTCAGGTCGACGCTGACGTCCTGCTTGTCGGTCTTGAGCACCGTCGCATCCGTTGTGACGGTAACCGATTCGCTCAGCGCTCCGATTTCCAGCTTGCCGTTGATTCGGACGACGCTACCGGCTGTGATCGGAATCCCCGTCTGGACGAATTCCTTGAAGCCCTGCAGCGACACGTTCATCGTGTACGTTCCGCCGGTGACGTTACGGATCGTATAAGTTCCGGTTGAGTCAGTGACCGCGCTGAGCGCGAGGCCGGTCTGCTCATCCTTAATATTGACGGTGGCGCCAGGAATCGCAGCGCCGCTGCTGTCAGTAACGGTTCCCGTGATGCTGCCGTACAGGACCTGTGCGGCGGCAGTCGTTGGAAATAATCCGAGCACGACGGCAAGACATGCAGCTGCCGCGAACCCTTGGAGGACACGAAAGGATTCCAATACCTTGCGCTCGCTCACACAAACCTCCTTGTGAGACTCACCTTGTTGAGCAGAAACGATACAGACGTGGCCGGTCGGCGCGTCGCAGGAGAGAGTCGACGCGTTATAGTGCGAACGGATTATCATACGCCCCGGACTATGTCAAACGACATATGCTTCGGCCGCGCGGTGCTCGTGCTCCTGATCGCAGCCGGGACACTCTCCTGCACGGCTCGGACGCAGGATTTCACGACCGGTGCTTCTGCTCTGTCCCCCGTCAGTGTGGATGGTCAGCCACTGGCGGCCAACCTCGAGCGGCTGGATCAGGCGCTGGAGTATCTGGGTGCGCCTCTTCCTGCCGAGCTGCGCACAGCGCTGAAGCGCGCGGGGCAGGCGCGCGACGCCGCGGCCCTTCAGAAACTGCTCGATCCCCGCGTGTTGATCGTCGTCCACGTCAATCCGGAAGCCCGGGTCAGGCTGGTTCGCGGACCGGCGAATGGCGACCTACAGCAGGCGGGCTATACGCCGGTTCTCGTGAAGGTTGTCAACGAGAGCGGTAGCACCGGAAGACTGAACATCGGAAGTCCACAAGCAGGGCCGGTGTATGCGGGCATGTCGGAGCTGTCAGGAAACCGGATGCAGCAACAGCAGCTGCGTCAAAACGAGAACATCGATCGGCGCACCGATCGGTTTCTTGATCTCGAGATGTTCACGGCGGCGCCGATGACGGCGATGTTGAGCGGACTCCAGGTCGAGTACGCGATCGCGTTGGTGTATTCGAGCGAAGCCGGACGTCGCGAGGCGACCATCGCGTTTGATCTCGGGCAGGGCACACAGGATCTCGGATTTCGGGCAGAGATCCCCGTGTTGTTCACCGTGAGACCGGCCATTGCCGTCAAGCTGCACGTTCTCGACCACGACGGAACGCCGACCGTCGGCCGATTTCAGTTCGTCGATCAGAACGGACACGTATTCCCGCCCCAGGTGAAACGGGTTGCGCCCGATCTGTTCTTCCAGAAGCAGATCTACCGCGGAGAGGGCGAGGAGGTTCTCCTGCCTCCCGGCACACTCACGATGTTTTACGGTCGCGGGCCGGAGTACCGGTGGTTGAAGCGAGAAGTGACGATTCCTGGGCACGCGACAGGTCAAAGGCCTGAGATCGAAGTTCGTCTCCAGCGATGGATAGATCCATCCGCTCACGGGTTCTTCAGTGGCGATCATCACATTCACGCCGCCGGATGTGCTCACTACACATTCCCGGCCGAGGGCGTCGATCCCGCCGTCATGTTCCGTCAGATCAAGGGCGAGGGGCTGAATGTCGGCAGCGTCCTGACGTGGGGGCCAGGATTCGATCATCAAAAGCAGTTTTTCGCGCCCTCGCCCGACACACGAAGCGAGCGTCTCGCGGTGATGAAGTACGACATCGAGGTGAGCGGTTTCGGATCAGAGGCGTTGGGCCACCTGTGCTTGCTCAATCTGAAGGAACAGATTTATCCGGGTGCAAACGGCAGTAAGGGCTGGCCGACCTGGACGCTGCCGGTGCTTCAATGGACGAGAACGCAAGGTGCGGTGGCGGGCTACGCGCATTCGGGAAGCGGACTGCAAATCGATCCCGCGGCGGCGACAGCGCGACTGCTCGAGCAACTCGATTCCAACAAGGACGGCAGGCTCGACCGAAACGAAAGTGTACGCGGGCTGCTCCCCGAACCGTTTGCCGATATCGATGCGGATGGTGACGGTGTGCTCACCGACGCGGAGCTGCGGGCGAGTCACGATCGTGCGGACGACCGGCTGCCCAATCTTGCGATTCCCGAACTGAACAGCGTTGGTGCGCAGGAGATTTTTGTGACCGCGGCACACGGCTTGACCGACTTCATCAGCGCCATGGACACCGACAGGATCCGCGAGTGGAATGCCTGGTATCACCTGCTCAATGCCGGATTCAAAGTGAAGGCGAGCGGCGAGACTGATTTTCCGTGTATGAGTGGAACGCGAGTCGGCCAGGGCCGCAGCTATGTCTTTCTCGGGCGCCAGACTGCGATCGACTATCGGCAGTGGGTCGCTGGAATCGCGCGTGGCCGCAGCTACGTCAGCGACGGCTACGCGCATGCCTTCGATTTTGCCGTCGACGGCAAAGCTTCGGGTGACGACGTCAATCTTGCGCGGGCGGGAAAGGTGATGGTCAAAGCGACCGTCGCCTTTTCACCAGAGACGCCACTCGAACCTGCGTATGGCGGTGCGATCCCTGTCGGCGGCAGGCGCTATATCGGCGACACGATCATCAAGCGGGAAATCCAGGCGCCAGATCCGCTGTATCAGCGCGGCCACCGGCTCGTCGAAGTCGTCGTCAACGGACGGGTCAAGGCCTCGAAGGAAGTTCCCGCCGACGGCAAAGAGCATCCGGTCGAATTCTCGATCGACGTCGATCGCAGTAGCTGGATCGCTGTCCGGCAGTTTCCGCAGCTTCATACCAATCCTGTCAATGTGATTGTTGCGGGCAAACCGATTCGCGCATCGCGTGAGAGTGCGTTATGGGCGCTCGCGTGCGTCGAGCAGCTCTGGCGAGTGCGTGCACGCCGGATCGCCGCGACGGAGCGCCCGGATGCGGAGCGGGCGTACGAGGAAGCAAAGGCCACGTATCGGCAAATCGCGGCTGAATCGAAATAATCAGGCGGTTGTGCGCGCCCGCGGCGAGGCAAGCGGAGTGATTGAGGATGACACAGACGGCGGTGGTTACGGGTGCAGGAAGTGGCGTCGGTCGCGCGATTGCGCTGAGATTCGCGCAGGAAGGATGGAGCGTCGCTCTCGTCAGTCGCCGTTCCGAACCCTTGAACGAGACGATCGCGCTTGCCCGGACGAACCTGCGCGATCGAATGGTGCCGTTTCCCTGCGACGTGAGTGATGCCGCAGCTGTCGAGGCAATGGGGCGAGCGGTATTCGCGAGATTCGCGACCGTCGATGTGCTGGTGAACGCTGCGGGCATCAACGTGCCGCAGCGAAGTTTCGAGGCGCTGTCGCTCGATGATTGGCATGCGGTCCTCGGCACTAATCTGCATGGCGCGTATTATTGCGTTCGCGCCTTCCTGCCGGGCATGCGTGCCCGTCAGACCGGGACCATCGTCAATATCAATTCAGATGTGGGAAAGGTGGCGCGCGATCTCGCCGGGCCGGCATACGTGTCGTCCAAGTTCGGACTGAATGGATTGACGCAGCAGATCAATGCTGAAGAACGGCGTCATGGCGTCCGCGCCTGCTCGATCTGCCCGCGCGACATCAACACGCCGCTGCTCGATAAACGTCCGCAGCCGCCGGCACAAGAGGCGCGAGCGCGCATGATTCAGCCAGACGACATTGCTGATTGCGTGTGGCTCGTGGCGACCTTACCCTCGCGCGCGATTGTCGAAGAGATATCGATGTCGAGCCGGTAGACTATCGCAGGGTGAACGCCAGTTCGACTTCGATCAAGACCGGCACGGCGCGACCGGCCAGTGTTCCCGGCTGGAAGCGCCACTGACTGACGCTTTTCAATGCCTCGTCATCCAGTCCGAATACGTGATCGAGGGATCTGACGATCTTCATGTTTCCCACTGATCCATCGGGCAGTACGATTGCCTGTAGTCTGACAACTCCCTGGATTCGCGCGCGCATGGCTTCGCCCGTGTAGCCGGGTTTGATCTCGCGAAGCAATCGAGGCGAGCTGACGCCGTTCCCTGGACGGTATCCGGTTCCTGCCTCCGAGCCATCGCCTGGGCCGAGGCCGGATCCGTGGCCCGCCCCATAGCGACCGCCGCTTCCCGGTCCGTTCGAGTCGAATGCCCCCGACGTCAGCGGCGCAACCACTCCGGGCAATTCCTGGATACCAGCCGCGGTTGCAACGGCGGGGATACTGAGCGGTTCGGGATCTGCTGGTTTGGCGATGCGCGTCGCGTTCGACGGGGGCGTCGTTGGCAGTGCGACCGCAGCCACGCCAGGCCGCTGCATGGGTCGCGCGGGAGCTTGCATCTGATTTCCGCTCCCGCTTCGTCCCTCACCCGGTTGCGATGCTCGCGCGATCCACGTGATGTGCGCTGTGCTTTGGACCAAATGAGCAGGAGTGTTCTCGCGCCCGGTCACCATTCGCATGGCCAAGATCGCGGCAACCGTGAGGGCGATCGCGTGAATGACAATGGAGACCATCAGTGCGGTGCGAACTGGTGGTCTGACGGCTTTGTCGGTCCGGCCATCCGCAAAGAGATGGGCATTCGGACTCGTCATGCGTCTTAGGACGGCAGAATGCGAACGTTGGTCTGCCGTCTGGAGGTCACGCGAAAGAGTGGCGGCCCTCCGATATATCGGGGGAGCGCCACGCGGTGCCGTGGGTAGATCCGGCGCTTTCCGGTGTAAATTTCGAACGTCCCCACGCAACCTGCGGCACGACTGTTGAACTGAACAGCCGGATCGTCAAACTACATGCTGGTGCGCATCGTCACGGTCATCGTCCTCGCCGCCGCATCTCAATCGGTGTCCGATGAGCGCGCTCGCGCCGAGCAACTCGCCCGGGCAGGAAAGAATACCGAAGCCATTGAGCTGTTCAGGCAGGTCGTTCAGAAGGACCCCGCCGACACCGAAGCTCGCTTGTGGATTGCGCGGCTCGACTTGCGCGTTGGGCGGACGTCCGATGCCGAGGCGGGATTTCGATCTGTCCTTCGTGAGCATCCGGCGGACATCGATGCGACGATCGGGCTCGCCAACGCGCTGCTGCGAAAAGGCGCGGCCCCGGAAGCGCTGACGATCCTGCTCGAGGTCGCACCGGCGGCGGGACAGAATTCCGACCTGTTCGGTGCTCTCGCCCGTGCCTATCGGCGCACCGGCGACGATCGGCGCGCACTCGAGTATTTCATGCGTGCCCGGGCGCTTTCGCCAGATGATCCGGACGTCGCGGCCGGATATGAAGCCGTCGTGTTCGCCTACGGTCATTCGATCACCTTCGAGGGATTCCGCCAGTGGGATCCTGACGACGTACACACGTCGTCGGGGCTGTTCGGGACCTCGATCCGCGTCGCTCCGCGCCTGCATCTCGATGCCAGCGCGCACGTGGCAGAGCGATCAGGAACATCAGACACTGTCGCCGGCGGCGGCTTGCTGTGGCGCATGACGCGAGCATCCAATCTTGCATTTCACGCGCTTGGCGGACCGGACAACACGCTGCTCCCGACCAGCGATCTTTCCGGCGACGTCATCAACTACGTCGATGCCTGCGAGTGGGGCGGCGGCGTCCGGCGATTGTCGTTCCCTGGCGTCGACGTGGTGGCCTTCTCTCCGATGTTTGCCTGGGACACCGGGCGCATCAGGTTCGACTCGCGCTACACCTACTCACGCGTGCACCTCGGCACTGACAGCACGTTGCAGCAGTCCGATGCCGCGGCCGCCGACGATTCGAGCAGCGATCACTCGGTGTTGTTGCGCGGGAAGTGGCGCCGGTGGCGCCGTGTCTCCCTGCAAGGAGGATACGCCTACGGTATCGAGAGCTTCGAGGATTTCACGATTGACCGCGTGACCTCGTTGGGTGCGACGACCGTGTCGGTGGGAGGCCGCATCGATCTGCCGTCGCTGACGATGATCACGACCACCTACGAGCATCAGTGGCGTTCGAACTCAACGACCATGGACCGACTCACCATTGCCCTCGCGCAGTTCTTTCGATGACGAGTATCTTCCGCTCCGACGACCGGCGCCAAGCCTTCAAAGAGGCGTAAAAGGCTGTTCATGCTCACCATCGCGCCATTCGAGCGTCTCACTGCGCTGATGTTCCGAACCGAGCTGATTGTCGCGCTCGGCACGATCGTCGCGGTCATCGTCGAGCGCGCCGTGTTCGCGTACTGGTCGGCCTGGCGCGAGCGCACCGAGCTGCGCTATCGGACGCTCGTCAGCCGCGCCCTCGCGGGCGATGATGCTGCGACGAGCGCGCTCGTCGACAGCCCCGCACGGCATCGCCTGGTTCTCGCGGCGCTGCTCATCCTGCCGCTGATTGAAGATCGCGATCCCGAGCGGATCTCTGCCACCAGGAGGATCGTCGGCGCGCTGTCGCTCGTCCCGATTGCCGATCGCTTCTTGCGGAGTCGACTGTGGTGGCGGCGGGCTCTTGCGCTTCGTGCGCTCGGGTTGACTCAGATCACGGATCGCAGCGCCTCGATCGTCGCCGCACTGGACGATCGAAACCGGAATGTCCGCGCTGCGGCCCTGGACGCATTGACCGATCTGCAGGACCCCACGACCCTGCAGGCGGTTGTCGTTCGACTTCACGACCGATCGCTCCCGCGCGGTCGTCGGATTGCGGCGCTCACGGCGTTCGGCACCGAGTGCGAGCCGTTCCTGCTCGACCTGGCGGAGATCGATCCCGATCACCGGCTCGATTATGCACGGGCGCTTGCGACCTGCGGAACCGAACGGTCGCGGCCGGCTTTGTGTCTGTGGACGAGCGACCGGCGCGCAGAGGTCCAGGCCGCCGCAGTTGAAGCGCTCGCACATGTTGGGCTCGATGAGAATGCGGCGCGGCTGGCGATCAAGGCTCTCGACAGCGAGCACGAATCGGTGCGAGCAATGGCGGCGTTGGCCTTGCGTCACTGGACCGGTCCCGGCGACGCCGCCGCCCGACTGGGTCGACACCTCGGAGACACCTGGCCGGTTGCGCTCTGCGCGGCGCAGTCGCTTCAAGCGATGGGGCCGGTCGGACACGTGGAACTGCAAGCGAACGCCGGGCGACAGGATCTCGCCGGCGACCTCGCGCGCCAGATGCTGTGGGAGCGGCAGCCGCAGTGTTGAGTGCATTCCTCATCGCCGCCGCCGTCGGGGCCAGTCTGTTCCTGACCGCGTATTTGGTGCTCTGGAACCTGTCGCAGATTGCGATGAGTCCGGTGGCGGCGGTGTATCTGTGGACGCACCAGCGCCGAAACACCCGCCGCGCTCGCGCGCTCGTCACGCGCATGGCATTCCGTCCACTCGTCTCGGTGGTCGTGCCCGCATACAACGAGCAGCTCACGATCGTCGAAAGTATCCGGGCGCTGCTGGCGCTCGACTACGACCCGTTTGAAATCGTTGTCGTCAATGACGGCTCCACCGACGAGACACTGTCACTCTTGAAGGACACGTTTCACCTGCTGGCGGCCCCGCACGCCTTCGTCCAACCCCTGCCGACCGCGCCTGTTCTCGGCCTCTATCGATCGACCCGTTATCCCGGTCTCGTCGTGATCGACAAGGACAACGGCAAGTGCAAGGCCGATGCGGCCAACGCGGGTATCAATGCCGCGTCCGGGGCTCTGGTGGCGATCATCGATGCTGACACCATCCTCGAGCGCGACGCCTTGATACGCGCCGTCACGCCGTTTCTCGAGAATTCGAAAACGGTGGCCGTCGGCGGCAACGTCGGAATCGCCAACGGCTGCCGCATTTTCGACGGTCGCGTCGCTGAGGTCGCGTTGCCGCGGAACTGGCTCGCGCGATTTCAGATTGTCGAATACATGCGCAGCTTTCTGCTGTTCCGGCTTGCCTGCGCCTCGTGCAATGGTGTCGTCCTCATTTCAGGAGCATTCGGTTTGTTTCGCCGCGACGCGGTCCTTGCCGTTGGCGGTTACGATGCGACCGCGATTGGTGAGGACCTGGATCTCACCATGCGTCTGCAGCGGCACTTCCGCGGAACTGGCCAACGATTTCGCATCGGCTTTGATCCGAATCCGCTCGCCTGGACACAGGCCCCCGAAGACTGGCGCTCGCTGCGGTCCCAGCGCTACCGATGGCGCCGCGGCTTGCTGCAGGTTCTCTGGCGTTATCGGCGGCTGATTGGCAATCCTCGCTTCGGGATTGTCGGTCTGGGCGTGCTGCCATACGCGGCGGTGTTCGAAGGGCTTGCACCGCTGCTCGAGCTAACCGGTTACATCGTCGTGCTGCTCGGCACTCTGTCCGGGCTCCTGAGTCCGCTCTTTTGGCAGGTCGCAGTCGCGGTCTCAGTGCTCGCGGGGAGCGCGATTACGTTCACCGCCGTCGTGCTCAGCGACCTCGGCACGCGGCGCTACATGCGCGGGCGCGACCTGGTCCTGCTCGTCATCGTCGTTCTCGTCGAGAACTGCGGGTATCGTCAGCTGAATTCGTGGTGGGCCTGCGTCGGAACCTACCACACACTCACCGGCAAGCGCGGATGGGGAGAGATGAAGCGCAAGGCATTCGAAGGGGCATGATCCGCGGGACATTAATTCACAACCAGAGAAAAAGAGTCTGCCCTGCGGCAGACTGTCGTTTGAGCTTTCTCGATAAACGTCGAGCTGGCGTGGCCTCTGCGTCAGAAGCCGTTGTGGCGCACAACTTGCTGATTTCGCCAGCAGCAGATGGACTCGCACGCGCCTTTGCACAACACTCCGCCCACACCTGTCCCCCCTCGAGTCTGGCAGGACGTCGCCGCCGAAAGCCTGCTGTGCATGGCTGTTGTGGTCATCGCGATGACCGGTAACAATTCTGTCGTGCTTGAGATCAATCGCTGGTTGGCCGCGCTGATACCTGCGTACGACCCGATGGTCACGATGCTGGTCGTCATGATCGTGGTCATCGCGGCACTCATCTTGGGCAGCATCGGACTCAAGATGTCCGCCCGTCGCGCCAGCGAAGCGCCTGTTCTGCAGCCTGCTCGTCCTCGGGGCGCTCGTTCGCGCCGCACGTTGCCCTACCTCGGTTCGTAGTCCCCGAAATAGCTTATATTTCGCTCATGAAACGAACTCTGTTCGCGCTTGTCGCGTTAGCCGTGTTGTCTGTTCACCTTCACGCCGAGAACTGGCCGCATTGGCGCGGTCCGGCGGCGAGCGGTGTTTCGGTTGAAACGCCGCTCCCCGAACGATGGAGCGACACCGAGAACGTTGCGTGGAAGGCAACGTTACGGGGAGTCGGTATTTCTTCTCCGATTGTGTGGGGCGACCTCGTTATCGTGACTGCGCAAGCCGGAAACGGGGAAGTGCGACCGGGTCCGCGCCTGGTCCAGGGCGGCGATCCGATGGCCGCAGGCGAGCGGCCGCTCAGTTCATCCGCCGGCTCCACTGGTAGCCGCGTCACGTTTCTCGTGAGTGCGGTCGATCGTCGCAGCGGGCGGAGCGTGTGGGATTACGAGTTGCCGGCCGAGGGCCCGCTTCCTGCGGTTCATGAAAAACACAACCTGGCGTCGCCAAGTCCGGTGACCGACGGCGAACGGGTGTACGCATGGTTTGGAACCGGTCAGATCGCCGCGGTGGATTTGTCCGGAAAGCTGGTCTGGAAGAAACATCTTGGGGCCACGTATGGTCCGTTCCAAATCAATTGGGGGCACGGCAGCTCACCGGTTGCTTACAAGAACCGGCTGATCCTGCTCTGCTATCACGAAAGTGGATCGTACCTGCTGTCGGTCGATGCGCGGACCGGGGATGTGCAGTGGAAAGTGGATGCGCCGGCCGGCGTGACTTCGTACAGCACGCCGCTTGTTCTCGAGACGGGTGGGCGCGCCGAAATCGTGGTCAACTCCAGCGTCGGCGTCAGCGGACACGATCTCACGTCCGGTGAGCGCCGGTGGTACATCGAGGAAGCAAACAGGTTTCCGATTCCAACGCCAGTCTTCCACGACGGAATGATCTATACGAGCCGGGGCTATCGCAGCAGTCCGTTCATGGCGATTCGTCCTGGCGGCAGCGGCAATGTCGCCAACACCCACGTGGCGTGGAAGCTTGCGACGGGCGCGCCGTACATCTCGTCGCTTCTGTATTACAACGGGTTGATTTATATGACCGGAGACGTGGGTGTACTGACTGTCTCAGACGCGCGGACGGGAGAGCGTGTCTATCAGGATCGCGTCGGCGGCGTCTACACCGCCTCGCCGGTCGCGGGAGACGGAAAGGTGTATCTCGCGAGCGAAGACGGCGAGACGATTGTCGTCGCCGCCGGCCGCACTCCGAAAATCCTGTCGCGCAATCGCCTCAATGCGCGTCAACTCGCATCGCCCGCCATCGCCGGTGGACGTCTGTTCATTCGATCCGATGACACGTTGTATGCGATCGGAAAGTAAGGCTGCTGTCACTCGAGTTCAAGCACGTCGACTTCACTGGCTCCGACGGCGTTGAGATACGGTACGGCCCACTGACACGCTTCGTTCAGTGAATCGGACGAGATGATGACATAGCCGGCGAGGAGCTCTTTCGTCTCGACGAACGGGCCGTCCATGACGGTGACGCCGTTGCGGGTGTTCTTGTATCGTCGGCCTCGCGAGCTGGAACGAATCGTCGCAGTCGCCGTCGGCAGCCCCGTGCGAGTGATTTCGTGGAGCAGTTGCGCCAGGCTCGCACGTTCGGTCGTGGTGGGAGATGAGCCGGCTTCGGTTTCCGTCGTCGCCTTACGCAGAATCATGTAACGCACGGTGGTCACGTCGTCAGGCTTTGACGCAAGCCCGATATCCCAGGGCTCGGTGACGGGTCGTATATCGATCTCCACATCCCCGAGCACCTCGGCCTGACGGGTCGCCCACTTCACCGCCTCGTCGAGCGAGTCCGCATGGATGATCGTGAAACCGGCGGGTAGCTCGTTGCTACCGGTGAACGGACCCTCGATTACTGTGCGGGCGCCTCCAGAAAACCGCAACCGAACGCCCTGAGAACTGGCGCGCAGGCCTTCCCCGCCACCGAGAACGCCGGCGCTTTCCAGCTCACCGAACAGTGACCCGACACGCGCGATCAACGGCGCCGTCGGGAGTGCGCCTGATTCCCAGTGTGCGTTGGTCTTATGCATGATGATGAATGCCATAGCCCTAGCTCCGCGCGCCTTCCCAGGCGGTTGACGCAAAGAACTCGATAACAGGCGGAACAAGAACTTCAGCCTTCACGTTGTGGGTCTGACCGGCCAACTCGCGATGTAGCGCGGCAGGGATTGCGTCGGCAAGTTTTCGGGCGGCAGTTTGTAATCGACTGTCGGTCTTCGCACCATTCATGATCAGCGAAGGCACAGCGATCGATGCGAAGCGCCTCTCCGGGATCCTGAACTCGGTCATGATCGCTGCATCGTACGGCAGCGTGTGTGCGACCGCTTCCAGCTTGCGCCAGATCCAGGGCATCAGACGCATCATCACCACCATGGCCGAAGGCGCGCCGACCATGTCCTTCATGAAGTATTTCAGTGCACCGCCGCGATCGCCGGCACGCAAAATACGCGTGAGTTGCGCCTCGTGCGCGGCGCCGCCGCCGCTGCCTTCGGCGTCGACGTATGGTGGCTCGTATGCCGCGACCCCGTTGACTGACAGACCGCTCGCGGCCGCTTCGAGCGCGAGTGCGCCGCCTGACGACAGTCCGAGGAGGGAGACCGGACCGCCGGCGGCGCTGATCAGTGCAGCGATATCTTCGACCTCACGCGCCGAGGAGTACGGTGGCGTGTCGCCGCTCTGGCCGCGTCCGCGGCGGTCATATCTGTAAACCGTAAAGTGATCCGCCAGAAGTGGAGCAAGCTTCGACGACGGCCCGAATGCGCGGCTGCAGAGCGCACCGTCGACCAGGATCAATGCCGGGCCACAGCCCGTCCGCTCGTAGGCGATTGGCGTCCCATCATTCGACTGAACGTGATTCATGACTCCCTCCACATACAGGTCGAATGGCGCCAGGCGTTATCGACAAATGGTTAGGGGAAGGCGTACTGGAAGCGTCCGACAGCCGTGTATTGACCCGAATGGTCCATTGGTACTCCGTCAGCGATTCGAAATACCTTCGAGCATCCGAGGTCGGCCTCTTTGACGATGATGCCTTCGGGCAGCATGATTCGCGGGTGCGCGTCTTTTCCGCTGACCGGGTTCTTGATCACCTCCGATTCCAGCTCGACCACGTTCCCTGCCTTGAGGCGAGAGCCGATCCCGTTCAATTGGAGGTCGTACGGAACTGGTAAGGGCCCTTGAACCTTGGTCGACCATGTCCACGCCAGGACGGCCCACGGGCCGCCGACTTTGCCGCCGACGAGCGAGGCGATCGCGTCACGCTGTCGATCGTTGGCGCGTTCATCGACGAGAACCACCGCTTCGCCGTTGCCTTCATGAATGGCTCCAGGCCAGTTGGCATAGACCGAAAAGTTCAGGCCATCGAGAGACACGTCGTCGACGGAGCCACGTTCGACATGCCAGGTCCATCCGCCTTCGCATTTGCCGTGAGTGGGGCGGGCGTTGAAGTTGCAGGGGCAGCCGTAGTCACAATTGCAGGCGATGAGTACGGTGCCGTTCAGCGTCCACTTCTGCGGTAGATCATTCATTGCTGGTTGGATCCTATCAGGCGTAGCGATAAGTCGCTGACCGCAATCCCGAGCGAGCGCGAATCAGACGACATTCCGACCGCGGCCGGACTCGCGAGGTGCGAGGTCGTGACCGCCAGCCGGTTGAATCCCTCATGCCAGGCTTCCGCAGGAACAATCCATTCATATGTGTCCCAGCCACTCTTCATCGGTCGTCCGACCACACTCTGCGAATTCACTTTCAGCCCGATCGTGACCGCTGGTGAGCCTGGATATATGAATGGACTGGCGCGCAGTCGCACGGCGATCGCTCCGAGTTTTGTGAGCGGAATCAGCACTTCCCCTTCTCGTGCCGAGGTCCATCTGAAGTCGACCCCTTCAGTCGATATTTCGGGACCGTGCCACCCGGCACCAAAGGCATTCTCACCCGAGCGTCCGAATGGCACACGCTCTTCGAGTCCCGACTCGAACAGATCTCGTCCCGACCAGCCACAGACACTTGCGCGTCGCGGATTGTTCAGGTCTACCGATGCGCGGGCGAGCACGAGGCCGGGATGTTCGCGGAGGTCGAGCGCGGACCAGGAGAAATCCCCGCGATCGTTCACCTTCAACTCGACGCGCTGGACGTTCGATTCTCGTGCAAGTCGATCAACCTCTGTGAGGTTGTCCTGTCGCATCGTCGCCGCCAGCTTCGTATCGCTGCCGTGAAACGCTGTGGTCGTCATTGACGGCGCTTCCGGACCGTGTGAAGCGGCAAGGAGTGGACTGACGCTGCTCGACGGCTGCGCGGCGTACAAGACGACTACGGAATCGAAGGGACGATAGTTGTCGATCCGGATCAGAAGCCGGCCGTCACGAGCGACCTCCGTGATGTCGTGCCACCCGGTGTTCCCAATATCCTGACACGACGTCACTTTCGTCAGCCGGAAGAGCGGTAGCGGCGCCATATCTATCGGTGAGCCCGAGGGTGTTCCTGCCGTAGACAGTTGAACGGGTTCGAATCGGAAACCATGGCTTTCCAGTGCCGCGCGACCATCGGCAAATGCGTAGGTGGCAAATCCGGAGGTGGCGTTCTGCCGCACAGTTTCGATATCCCGTGTGATGAGGCCAATCGTGCGGCCGCGGGCCGCGCGTTCGCCGGCGAGTTTGTAAAGCACGAGCTGATCGACGGCGTAGCTCTCGGTGACGATTGCAGAGCGTGCTTCGAGTCGATTGAACAGCGCGTCGAAGTACTGCGTTTCGTACGTGCGCCGGTGATGGTCGTTGGGTCGATAGTTGCGCGCCAGTTGCACCAGCGGCATGGTCACCGCCGCGGCTACGACCAGCAACGCCCCGTGCTTCACGAATGCCGACACCTGGCGGCATAACCACCCGAGCCCGAGGCCAGCGACGATCCATGTCAGGACAAACGCGGGGATCAAAAAGCCGTCGACATCTGTGGCGCCGACATTGAGCGTCAGAAACAGGATTCCACCTGCTCCGACGATCAGCAGGACCCCGGCCGTGATGCGACGGGCGATGGCCGCCGCGATTCCGGCAAACACGAGCACGATGCCGAAGACCGTGAATTCCCTGACAGCGAGATGCCACAGCTCCGGCATTCGCTCGACGATCAGCTGACGGACTGGGAACGCGAAGATCTGATCCGAGAACCGCGAGGCGCGCATCACCGCGAAGAGTTCGCGCAGGTTCGAGGCGCGGGCTTCGAGATAGCGGGCGTTCTGGGCCGTGCGAACGACGATGAACCCGTACTGGCAGAGTCCCGCGATGACGATGAACGTGCTGATCACCGCCGGCCGCCATTGGATCGCGCGTCGGTCGGTCAGCACGACGAACGCGATCAGCCCCGGTGCGAGGGCCACGGCCGTCAGATGGTTTCCCAGGCTGAGCGCGAATATGGCGACCATCAGGTAGAGATCGCGCTCGCGCCGCGTCGCCTGCCAGCGGAGCGCGCACAGGACAAGAATCGCCGTCAGCGCGGCTGTCAGCGAATACACCTCGGCGCGTACCGCGAATGCCCACAGGGCATGGTCGAATGCGAGTGCCAGGCCGATCGCGGCCGCGATCGTGCGGCCGACACCCAGTCGCCGTAAGGCCAGAGCGCACCCGACAGCCGCCACCGCGGCGAAGAAGGCTGACATGGCGTTGATTCGCCAGGCCAGCGAACCGAACGGAATCTGAGCGAAGCAGAAAGAGACGAAGACGTACAACGGGTAACCTGGCGGGTGCGGTGTTCCGAGTACGCTGCCGACGTATTGGAACTTGGCCGAATCTCCGCCGCCCCCGAGGCCAGGGAAGAGCGTTCGCAGGTAGACGCCAAATGCGACGACCCCGACGAGGGCGCCAATGAGCCATTCACCTCGCCGGCTCGCGCGAGTCTCGTTATCGACGCTCACCGTTTCCAGCGTCACGACACGTCTCTCATCGCGCTACCGTCGACACGATGGAGTAAGCTGGGGACATCCCATCAAACCCGAGGCGGATATGTTAGTCGCGTTCATCGCTCTTGACGCAAGCGGTCGGCTCCTCTTGACGGAACGATTCGAGAGCTTCACCGCTAATTCCGAGTCGAAAGCCGTGTTCGATCGACAGTGAGAGGATTCGTTGTGAACGCGGTTGTTCTCGGACTTGTCACATTCATCTGCACGTTCACCGCCGCGCTCATCGCAACCCTCATCCGGGGCCGGCTGCCGGCTCCGCATCTCAGTAAGGAGTCGCAGGATGTCGTACGACTCGGCATCGGGCTGGTGGCGACGATGACGGCGCTGCTGCTGGGGCTGGTCACCGCCGCCGCGCGCAGTACGTTCGACGCGCAGGATGTCGCCATTCGCACGAGCGGAGCCGCGATCCTGACTCTCGATCGTCACCTCGCTCGCTACGGTCCAGAGACCCAGCGGACGAGAGATCTGATTCGGCAGGCGGTTGCCGCGCGCCTGGAAGAGATCTGGCACCTCAGCGGTGGTCTACACGCTCTGCACGCCGCCGGCGGCGCGCCGCCAATCGAAGAGATCGAGAATCAGATTCTCGCCCTCACTCCACAACACGACAATCAACGCTGGTTCAAGTCCGAAGCGCTGAAGCTCAGTCAGGAAATCGTCAAGGCGCGCTGGCGCGTGCTGGAATCCGGCACCGGCTCAGTGCCGATTCCGTTTTTGGTCGTGGTGATCTTCTGGTTAACGGCGACGTTCGCGAGCTTTGGATTGTACGCGCCGCGGAATGCGACCGTCGTCGCCGTGCTTTTCGTTGCGGCGGTGTCGGTTGCCGCCGCCGTTTTTCTTGTCCTCGAGCTGGACGGTCCGCTCGACGGATTCATCAAAGTGTCCAGCAAGCCGATGGAATACGTTCTCTCACAGCTGGGACACTGAAAGTGCGGATTCCAATCGAAAACCAGCAATTTCAGAATATCAGCCGCGCACCCAGTTGGAATGTGCGCGGATCTCCCACCGCCGTAATCTGGTTGAACGTCGAGAGCGGATTTGCCGGGTAGGCGCCGGCGCCGAAATTCGTATTCCGCGTCAGCGGGTTGGCGCGATTGGTCACGTTAAATCCTTCGACCAGTCCCTCCACTTTCACGGTGTCGGTAATTCGAAACCCGCGGCTGATCCGAACGTTCAGTGCGAAGAAATCGTTTCCAACCCCTGCGTTCCTTGGGATGAACGTGACGCGCTTCACATCAAAGTTCGCGGTCGTCGTCGCCCCGCCGGCCAGCGGGCGCCCGGTCGGACCCTGCAGACTGACGAGGCCCGACGTGATGTTGAGCGGCAGCGCCGAGTAGTACTGCAGCATACCGCTCAACTGGAACCCGTGACTGAGACGTTCCCAGGCCGTTGATGCCGGCGCCAGAGACGAGTTGACGCGGCCGTTGACGACAAACCGATGCCGTTGATCGTCGTCGGAGCGGCCCCAGTCGCGCATGATGTCGCTCGGATCGATGGGCGAGCTGAAAAATGCCTCGCCGACATTGTTCATCGACTTTGAGAGCGTGTAAGTCAGCCGCAGACTCGCCCATGTCGTCGGCCGCTGCACGAAAGACAGATGGACGCCGTGATAGTTGGACGTCGCGACCGATGAGTACTGGTTGTTGTTCCGGTATGCTGCAGTTGGCCGGCAGCCGTTGTTGGTTCCTGCTGCGACACACGTTGCGACATTCTGATTGAGTTGTATCAGCAGCTGGTCGCCGCGCACGTACTGATACCCGACGCTTACCGTACGCCCCGCGCCGAGTGACCGTTCCAGTTCGACGCTCGCCTGTCGCGAATAGGCGTTCTGTAATTGCTGGGACATGGTTGTGAAATCCACGAGCGTGGTCGTCAGGATCCGGGCCGGAAGAATGGCTGGAAACACCGGCGCGCCGTCCTGAGTTGGAATCAGCCCCGCGACGCTGGGCTGATGCAGGTTGGGTATCTCGGTCGTGTTCCCTGCCGACAGGATGGCGTTGGCGACGGCGCGAAGCGGCACGCGATCGAAGAACAGGCCGGCGCTGCCGCGGACGACAAGATCGCGCGAGGCGGAAGGCGACCACGTGAACCCGAATCGCGGCGAGGTGTTGTTGCGGTCGGTTTTGATTGTTTGCAGGAACTGCAAGTCGTATCGAAGTCCGAGATTCAATGTCAGGCCCGGTCCGATGCGCCATTCATCCTGCGCATACATCCCCAGATTCGGGTTCGTTTGCGAGACTACGGGATCGCCAAATGTTTGCGTGAACCCGCTGTAGTTGCCGGCCAGGAAATTCGCCAGCGACGAAAATGTGTAGTTGCCGCGAGCCGATCGCGGGTAGGTGATCGTGTCGTCGTTGAGGAGAAAATCCACGCCGGCGCGAAACGAGTGCGCGCCTGCCTGGTGCGACAGGTTGTCGACGAACTGAAACATCCTGTTGATGCGTCTGGTCGGAGAACCTGACGCCGTTCCGAACGTCGCGACACCGGTAACGCTCACGGCCGGTCCAATTGGATCACTCGGCGGCGCTTCGAGATTGCCATGGGTAAACTGCGCTCGGGTTTCGTTGAGCGTTCGCGGCGATACGGTCCATGTGTTGCCCAGCGCGATTGAGTGATCGATGTTGTCGAGACCGGCCGACGCGCTCGGTGCGTTCAACGCCCCGGCGCCGCGAGAGTTGTCGGACGTGACCTGGTAGACGGTGTACTTGACGCTTGCCTGATCGAAGGCGTTGAAGCGGTGGTCGGCTTTGGCCAGTGCATTTGTACTGTGCACGGGGTTCGGATAGACGCCGGTCGTCACCGGTTGTCCGGAATAACCGGTAGCGCTCAGCCGCGCGTTAATCGCGGCCACATTCTCCGGCTGGATCGTGACGAGTCCAGACTGATCGAGTAATCGTCGTTCGACGTTTGTGAAATAAAACGTTCGATCGCGCGCGAGTGGCCCTCCGATACTTCCCCCGAACTGCTGCTGGTTCATCGGCAGCCGGCTGCCTGACAGAGCGTTGGCCGCGTTGAGGTTGTCGTCGCGGATGAAATCGTAGGCGCCGCCGTGCAGCGAATTGGTTCCACTCTTGGTGACGACGTTGACGTAGCCGCCGAGGGCGCGGCCGAGTTCGGCCTGACCACCCGACGTGACGACCTGAAATTGTTCCAACGCATCGACGCCGTATGGCATTCCCATCAGTCCGGCGGCATCGTCGTTGGCCGAGAGCCCGTCGACAATGAAATTGTTCGAAAGATTCCGCTGGCTGGCGATCGAGATCCCCTGCCCGGGAACCGCCGACGTTTCCGCAAACAGTTGCGTGCTGGCGATGTTGGTGGGCGAGACACCGGGAACGAGCAATGCCAGATCGAGAAAGTTCCGGCCGTTCATCGGCAGGTTTTGAATTTCGATTTGTGGGACTGTCCCGGCGATCTGACTTCGAGCGGTGTCCAGCAGCGTCGCGCCGCCGCTGACGGTGACAGTCGTATCGATTCCGGCAATCGTCAGAGTCAAAGGCAAATCGAACGCGGATCCGGCCGTCAGGTTCACGTTGCGCGAGAGGTCAGCGAACCCCTGCACCTCAACCTTCAGTTCGTACAGTCCGACCTTGAGATGTTGAAAGCGAAAACGGCCGGCGCCGTCGGTGACGATTTGCACCGTGACGTTGGTCTCGGTCTGGCGCGCTGTCACCTGCGCACCAGGAACCGGCGCGCCTTGAGGGTCAGTCACACGTCCGCTGACAGTGGCGTAATCGACCGATTGCTGCGACGCGACGACTGGTCGCGCGCACGCAAGGGCGGCACACAAGACGGCCGCCATTTTCCACCGCACTGCTACACCTCCAGATGAACGACACCACAACAGTTTCGAGACGCACCTTGGCCTCGATAGAGAGAGGGGTGACGTTTACGCCCGCGGTGGAGGAGCGTCGGGAGGTTCGACCTGACGAATCGGCTGATCGCGCGAGAGGAGAGGCGCCCCGGCTGGTGGAAAGTCGGCCGAAGCGGTAAACGGGGTTGCGGGTACGCCTTCGATCGAAATCACGGTGAACAGTGCCGCAGCTGGTCCCCCGCACGTGCCACGTATTGCACAGTCGTTGCGCGGTGATTCTGTCGGCGGCGGAGCCGTCTGATGATGACCCGAGTGCGGCGACGCTGCCGCCGCACTCTCGGCCGGTTTAGCGCAGTGTTCTGATGCCTGTTCGTCGTCGGTCGCCGCCGTTGCCAAGCTTGCGGAATGAGGGTCGTGCGCCAGGCAACACGCGCGCGGTACGAGCGCCGACCATGACGTCGCCTGGAAGAGCAGCCAGGCGGCGGTAAAAAGACGCAGGCGTTGGCGAAACGGCGTCATGGTCGTGCTCGAACCAGCTTAGCGGACAGGCGCGCTCCGCGCAAACGCCCCTACGGTGTGATCTTCGCGACCAGTGTTCCGCTGGTTCCGCCGCTCACCGCGATGAGTGCGCTCGAGTGAGGGAGAAACGCACCCGTCAAGGGATTCACGTCGCTGAAAAGGCCTTTCGGGTTGAGTTTAGTCGTTTGTGTGTGAGCGGTGCCGGCACATGCCAGCGCCGCCGCCCTGACAAAAGAGGTGACCTTCATGGATTCGTCCTTCCTGTGCGGGCGTCGGAGCGAAGGAGGAGTGTGCCACGGCGCGGGCGGTCACCCTTAACCGTGCGCTATCCTTTGATCGATATGGCACGAATGGAGTGGACGCCCCATGAGGTTGTCGACGTCGACGGTCCGCGCGCGATGCTGCGCGCTTATCTCGAGCAGCGCGACGTGCGCGAGTTCTGCAGCAGCGTCATCCTCACGGCCCGGATTCCCGCCGCCTGTGATGTCGGCTGCGGGTTCGGACGTTTAACCCCTGTCCTGACCGAGTTCGCCGAGCGGGTCGTCGGTTTCGAACGCGAGCCAGGACTCTTGAGCATCGCGCGATCGCTGCAGCCGGCCGTCGAGTTTCAACAGATTGACGCGCTCGCACGGTTGCCAGCCGCGGACGGGGCGTTTGCCTTCGGCCTCGTGTTCACCGTTCTTCAGCACGTTCCCGAACCGGAGGTGCAGGCGGTCATTCACGAACTACGGCGCATCGTTGCACCGAGTGGACATTTGTTGTTGTGTGAAGAGACCGATCCCACTCTCGAAGCCGGCGATCGCGGCAACGCTCATCTCGGATACACGTGCGGGCGGCCGGTAACGACCTACGAATCGTGGCTCGCGCCGTGGAGACTCGTCGCGACCAAGCCGCGAACGATCGAACCTGATTACCCGCGCGTCGATGTCGGAACCTACATGCTCTTCGCTGCCCCGGGCCACGGATGAAACACGAGCCACGGATGAACACGAGCCACGGAAGAACACGAGCCACGGAAGAACACGGATGAACACGGATGAAACACGAGCCACGGATGAACACGGATGAACACGGATGAAACACGAGCCACGGATGAACACGGATGAAACACGAGCCACGGATGAACACGGATCAACACGGATGAATACGAGCCACGGATGAACACGGATTAACACGGATCGGATCCCGGATCCCGGATCCCGGACAACGGATCCCGGACACTATGCGCTCGCCGCGAGTACGCGATCTTCGAACGTGTAGTCGATCCGGCGTCGTGGCTGCTGGCGATACCATGCGAAGCTCTCGCCCAACGCGGTCTCGAGTTTCGTCGGAGTAACGCCGAGCATCCGCGGCGCTTTCTCGATTACGGTGATATGCGGGGGAAGGTCGAGGAATTCGCCGAAGTAAAGGTTCCCACCCATCAGTTGGCCGCCCGCCGTTTGAATCGTCGATCGCGGGACTGCCGCGAACCTTGGCGTGACGCCAGCGATTCGCGCGAGAGTCTCGACGAAGCTTCGTTGCGTAAGTGGCTCCGTGTGCGCGATGTTGAACGCTTCCCCCGCCGCGTCGGCCACCTCGATGGCACGGACGCACGCCTCTGCGAGATCCGAGACGAATACCCACTGCGTCGGCGAGCTGCCGCCATCGGGCAGGATGATCGGCCGGTTGTCGTACAGGCGATCCCAAAAGAACTGTTCGCGATAAAAAGGCTGTCTCGGCCCGTGGACGAATGGCGGGCGCAACGTCGTCGCCGGGAAGCCGGACTCCGCGTGCATGCGAAAGAGCGCCCGCTCACTGGACGCTTTGTGTTGCGCGTACGGATTTGGATAGTCGTCCGGGACTAACGACGCATTCTCGCGAAGTTCCAGTCCGGGACCATATGCGGCGATGCTCGAGATGAAGACGTAGCCTTGCACCTCGGTGCCGCACGCACGTGCCGCTGCTTCGACGTGATTTGCGGTCGTGCCCTTTTCCCAGTCGTACGCCACGTCGAAGACGGCGTCGAACCGGCCGTCACCAAGCGCGCGCGTCATTGCCGGAAGATCACCGCGGTCTGCCTGGATGTTCTTGATCTCGGACCCGAGATCGTGATGCCCCCGCCGGTGCAGGACCGTGACATCGTGACCGCGCTTGGCAAGGCCGTTGACGATCGCGCGGCCGATGAAGAGAGTTCCGCCGATCACGAGCGTTCTCATTTCTTTTCCCTTTAATTTGCCCGCACGTCCACAACCCAGGGCTCCACGAATCGGCCGTACCGCAGCGTCACCGTGTAACGGGGTGTCCAGGATTCCGTTGGAATTCCGGCATGCAACGCCGCCGCCTCACGAACTTTTGATGACAAGGGGAGCGGCATGTTGATGGTTGACGGCAACAGCCCAATGATGACGCCGTTCAGGGTCATCAACCCGGGAGGGCCCGGGACCGACACTGGATGTGCGCTGATACGACCCATCGTAATCAGATACCGCGAGGCATCCGAATATGTGCGTCGCAGAGCGTTGACGTCTCCCCCGACATCGATTGCGACCAGGTGAGTCGTCTGACGCAACCACCACCGGTTCGGGGTGATCGTGGGGTTCTGTGCTGCCTGTTGGGCCACGTCAGCCTCAGCTCGCTCGCGGACACGCTGCCATGCCGGTCCGTCAAACTCCAGCACGACGTAACCGTTGCGTGGCGGCTGGTCCAACTCCCGGCTGCCACTGGACAGCGGTCGCTCAGGACATGTGAAGCCCAGAGGCCGAATCTTCTCGCACGGGAAACTTTCGCCAACCGGCGATGTCCATACCAGGCGCAGGATGGTTGCCGTCGATTCCGGACCGGCGGAGATGATGGGCAGTTCCCGCTCTGTCAACGTGATCGCCTCTGTGGTTGCTCCCCTGCGATTCAGGAGACCCAGCCCGAGCGCTACAGCATTGGTGAGGCACACGATGAGCGCCGCAGCCAGCAAGAGCGATCGGCGCGTCATGATGCCGCTCCTGCCGAGCGGCGCAGCCGTTGCAGCACCACCATCAACGCGATCGCCGTCAGGCCGACGATGAGAAAGAACACATACTTCGGCATCACGTCCCACCACCAGTCGACGTAGCGGAGGAACAGCAGAACGCCGAAGAATGCCGCGCCGAGGTTGACCGTCTCTGTCCATCGGCGCCGAATCCCGGCGACGAGCATGCCGGCGGCGAGCGCGAAGCCGGCGAGCTGATAGAGGTGTTCGACTGTCCGTGTCGGCAACGGTATTTGGCTCTGGCGTCCCGCCTCGCTCAGGATCAGCACGGCGAGGCAGAGCGGAACCAGCCCTGTCAGCCGAAGTGCCTGGGAAAATCCGTATCGTGTGCGGTTCATCTCAGCCTGCGCGAAGACCGCGACGAGGGCGGCCGGCAACAGCACGGATTCGGGTCGCTCGAACACGACATCGAGCGGCAGCCCGTACCAGTTGACGAGGGATGTCGAGAAGAAGCTGATTGCGCAAATTGCGCCCGCTGCCAGGAGGAGTCGCAAATCCCACACGTACGCCAGCGCAAATGCGAACGCGCTCCAGACGAGAAAAGCGCGAGGCGAAGGGCGCGCGTTGAGGACTGTGCCCAGGACGTAGACGTTCATCACGAAGCAGCCGAAGGCAAGAATGGACAGCAGTGCGGTGAAGTAGAGCGTTCGCTCCACTCGTGCCGTCGCCACAGCGCCGGCAAGAGCGGCGAGTGGCGCAATCCATACCACGGCCACCTGGACCGGAGTAGATAGCAATCCCCAGAAACGCTGGAAGAACAGGACGGCGGCGGCGGTGCACGCCGCCGCGCCGAGCAACGACACGACACGCAAGCCAAGGGAGAGTTGAGATTCAGCGCGTGAGCGATCGACTTCGAAGCGCTCAGCCAACCCGGCGAGCAAAGTCTGATGGTAGGCGTGAAGGTGCGCCCTCTGTTCGTCGGTCAGGCTGATTGCTCCCTGTCGTTCCACTTCTTCAAGCTCGGCACGAAACGCGTCGATGCGGTTTACACGCGCCTGTGCCTCCTCGCGAGTGATGTCAGCGAGTCCCGACATGATGGATGCGGGGATTATAGCCAGACCGCAAAGAGCGTGGCACCACGAGGGTTCGTGGACTCGGCATAGTTCTGGAAAGAGCGCGCGGGGGTGTGAAGTATGCGACATAAGTATGTATTCGTTGCAGGAGTCTGGCTACTCGCCATCGGCACCGCCGCCGCTTCTATCTCAACAGCGGAGGCCAAGCGGCTGCAGAACGCTGCGGCTGTGGTGGCGGATGTACGCGACCAGCCTGACAATGGGATCCCGGCAAAACTGTGGGATCGCGCCGCGTGTGTAGTCGTTCTTCCCGACCTGAAGAAAGCGGCATTCGGCATTGGCGGCGAATATGGACGAGGCGTGATGAGCTGCAAGTCCGGTGAACGGTGGAGCGCCCCGGTATTCATGCAACTGGCGAAAGGCAGCTGGGGTCTGCAGATCGGTGCTGCGGAGATGGATCTCGTGCTGCTCATCATGAATCGTGACGGCGCGACGAAATTATTGAAGAACAAAGTTTCGCTCGGCGCAGACGCCTCGGTTGCCGCTGGACCGGTTGGCCGCGCCGCGGCGGCAGCGACTGACGCGCAGTTGTCGGCGCAAATCCTGTCGTATTCGCGAACGCGCGGCGTGTTTGCCGGGATCGATTTGTCGGGCGGCGTACTCGGTCCCGACAAGGATGCCAACACAGATGCCTACGGCGCCACCGCGGAGGCGAGCACGATTGCATTTGGGAATATCACCGCTCCTCCCGAGGCTCAGGCTTTCCTGAAGCAGCTCACTGTCGGAGCGGTCGGTACGAGCGGGAAGTAGTTCTGTCGGCGAACGGGTCGCCTGCGCCAAGGCTCCGGCGAGGTCTGGCCGAAGCGCTCGGCGCGGAGGCGGACTTTTTGCCTCTATTTCCTCCGCGATGCGAAATGCGCCGATTTCGGCGCATTTCGCGTGTCCGGTTCCATCAAAAGCGTCACTGAACCACGAGATTCGTATGTGACGTTTCCGCGCCTGCAAATGCATGCAGCGGGTACTCAACGGACGATCGCAGGAGGATCACATGACTCGACGTCTCGCAGCCGTCGTCATCGTACTCACGATTTTTCCGGCGGTACTCTACGCCCAGGACAACGTGCTCACGGTCACGGTTCAATCGGCTGATGTGTACAAAAGCCCGAGCACAGCCGCGCCTGTCGTCGGGCATGCGTCGAAAGGCACCGCGTTGCCGGTCCTGCGCAATCTTGGAAGCTGGGTCCAGGTAACCTGGGTCGGTGTGCCTGAGGGCGTTGGTTACGTGCACACGACGATGGGCCGCCTGAATACGCCGACGCCGAGTGCGCCGACGACCACCACGTCGCAGCGCGCGCCTTCTTCGCTCGCGCCTTCATCCACATCGACGTCCGCATCTCCCTCGTCATCTGCGCCGGCGGCAGTACCGCTGGCAACGCAGCGCACGCCCGGGTCGACGGGAGTGCCGCCAAGCGGGCAGGGGACACCGATCAGTCATATCGTCGGCGTCGGCGGGATGGTGGGATCAATGAGCACGTTCGGTGCGACCGCGCGCTGGTGGCACGACAAGCACCTTGGCGTCCAGGTCGGCTTCACGCGAGATGCAATGTCAAGCGACACCGCCGCGGGCCGCGTGACGTCGATGCAGATTGAACCGGGCGTGGTGTACGCGCTGTTCGATCGCGTGCCGGGTTACGTGTGGATTCGTCCGTATGTCGGATCCGCATTGAGCTTCCGTCACCAGACATGGAAAGACACGGCACCCGTACCGATGGAGCCGGCTTCGGACAATGGTGTGGGATATCGCGTCTTCGGCGGCAGCGAGTTCACGTTCGCGAGCGTTACGCAGTTTGGATTGAGCGCCGAGGTCGGATACCGTCACGTTCCGACTGCGTTTACCGGTTTCGAACCGGATCGCATGAGCGTCGCGGTCATCGGGCATTGGTATTTCAAGTAGAGCGCGATCTCTGGATACGCGCCGGGGGCTGGGTCTAACGACCCAGCCCTACATGCTTCCGCAGCGACTTCCGAAGAACCCTCGCGCGAACACCTCGCTTATTCCCTGAACACCTCTTTTTTGCGAAGTCTCCCGCGCGGCACCGATGTACAGAACATTCCCGGAGAATCTACGGCTCGCAGTTACTCATGAGTGACAGAATAGAAGTAGTTCCAGCCCGTAGCGTCAGCAGAGCTTAACGCTGAAGTAGTGGCTACCAGTCCGACTTCCGGCTAAAGCCGACTTCCGGCTGAACCGGAATCTACAAGAAGGTTCGCCTCCAATGAACAACGACAGCAAGTGTCCGTTCTCGGCCAAAACCCACAGCGGTACTTCGAACCGCGATTGGTGGCCGAATCTGTTAAGCGTGAAAGTGCTTCACCAGAATCCGGCGTCGGGCGATCCCATGGGGAAAGGATTCAACTATGCCGAGGAGTTCAGGACGCTCGACCTTGACGCACTAAAGAAGGACATCGAGAAGGTAATGACGACCTCGCAGGATTGGTGGCCGGCTGACTACGGCCACTACGGGCCGCTGTTCATTCGCATGGCGTGGCACGCTGCGGGCACTTACCGGATCAAGGATGGTCGCGGAGGAGCAGGGTCGGGGGAGCAGCGCTTCGCGCCGTTGAACAGCTGGCCGGACAACGCGAATCTCGATAAGGCGCGACGGCTGCTCTGGCCAATAAAGAAAAAGTACGGCAGGAAGATTTCATGGGCGGATCTGATGGTCTTCTCGGGCAATTGTGCGCTGGAGTCGATGGGATTCAAGACGTTCGGCTTCGGCGGTGGACGAGAGGATGTCTGGGAGCCCGAAGAAATCAACTGGGGAACCGAGAGCACGTGGCTCGAGGACAAGCGTTACAGCGGTGATCGACAACTCGCCAATCCACTCGCCGCGGTTCAGATGGGTCTCATTTATGTGAACCCGGAAGGTCCCAATGGCAATCCCGATCCAGTCGCCGCTGCGAGGGACATTCGCGAGACGTTCCGTCGCATGGCGATGAACGACGAGGAAACGGTGGCGCTCATTGCCGGTGGGCACACATTCGGGAAGACACACGGCGCCGGAGCGGCCACGCACGTTGGTCCCGAACCGGAAGCAGCACCGATCGAGGCTCAAGGCCTCGGTTGGATGAGCAGTTATGCCAGCGGCAAGGGGGGCGACGCGATCACCAGCGGGCTCGAGGTCACGTGGACGACGACGCCGACGACCTGGAGCAACGGCTTCTTCGAGAATCTGTTCGGCTACGAATGGGAATTGACCAAGAGTCCGGCGGGTGCGCATCAGTGGACGGCGAAGGATGGCGCAGGCGCTGGCACGATTCCGGATCCCCACGATCGCGGCAAGCGTCGCGCGCCAACGATGCTGACAACCGATCTCGCGCTGCGGTTCGATCCGGCGTACGAAAAGATCTCGCGCCACTTTTACGAGAACCCGCAGGCATTCGCCGACGCATTCGCCAGGGCGTGGTTCAAGCTGACGCACCGCGACATGGGTCCGATCGCCCGCTACCTTGGACCGTTGGTTCCTGCCGAGCCGCAGTTGTGGCAGGACCCTGTCCCGCAGGCGACGTACGAGTTGATCGGCGCATCCGACATCGCGGCGCTCAAGCGGGCGCTTCTCGCGTCCGGGCTGTCGATCGGCGAGTTGGTCTCGATTGCCTGGGCGTCGGCGTCGACCTTCCGTGGCACCGATAAGCGGGGTGGTGCCAACGGGGCAAGGATTCGCCTCGCGCCGCAGAAGGATTGGGCCGTCAACGATCCGAGGACCCTGGCGAGAGTGCTGCGCACGCTGGAGGGGATCCAGAAGGAGTTCAACGATTCTCACGCCGGCGGGACGAAGAAGGTCTCGCTTGCCGATCTGATCGTGCTCGGCGGGTGCGCGGCTGTGGAGCAGGCGGCCAAAGATGCGGGGTACGACGTGGCGGTTGCCTTCGCGCCGGGACGGACCGATGCGTCGCAAGAGCAGACCGACGTGGACTCGTTTGCTGTGCTCGAGCCGAAGGCGGACGGGTTCCGCAACTATTTCTCGGCCGATCTCGACGTGCCGGCGGAGATTCTGCTCATCGAGCGCGCGCAGCTGCTGACGCTGACGGCTCCCGAGATGACCGTTCTTGTCGGTGGGCTGCGTGTCTTGAACGGCAATAGCCCAGAGTCCGCGCGCGGTGTCCTCACACAACACGCCGGAACGTTGAGCAACGATTTCTTTGTGAACCTGCTCGATATGAACACCGTCTGGCAGCCGTCATCCGGGGCCGCAGAAACGTTCAATGGTCGCGATCGCAGGACGGGTGAAATCAAGTGGACTGCGACTCGAGTCGACCTGATCTTCGGATCGAACTCCGAACTCCGCGCCCTCGCGGAGGTCTATGCCTGCGACGACGCGCGGGAGAAGTTCGTGCGCGACTTTGTCGGCGCATGGAATAAGGTCATGAATCTCGACCGATTCGATCTGTCAGATCCTGACGATCAGACTGTTCGATCCGCCTATGCGATCTCAGTCTCCTCGAATCCTCGCATCAATTCATAGACCATGAACGATTCGGCGATTCGACGATTCCGGATGAGGGATTC
>Ga0207701_10000226_pt1 | contig 56286 bp, 44 predicted proteins | sample KBSSwiSSwithPhiX_FD_184294 | JGI IMG/M metagenome (GOLD analysis project Ga0207701, IMG submission 184294) | Switchgrass rhizosphere bulk soil microbial communities from Kellogg Biological Station, Michigan, USA, with PhiX - S5 (SPAdes) (version 2) | ecosystem: Environmental > Terrestrial >... | reverse complement strand
GGCGAGGCTCGTCACCGAAAAGGGTGGCACGTCCGAGCTCGCGAATGTCGGCGACTTCGACTGCCCGTTTTACGACCACGACATCGAGGTGGAGGCGGGCCCGCCGGTTGGCGCACACCGGTTCTGCGAGCGCCTGAAGGCTGCCGACGCGCTGATCGTCGCGTCGCCGGAATACAACGCGTCGATGCCGGCGGCGATCAAGAATCTGATCGACTGGGTATCGCGCTTTCGCCCACAGCCGTTCAACGGCAAGCAGGCGCTGCTCATGTCCGCGTCACCCTCCATGGTCGGCGGCAATCGCGGACTCTGGGCGCTCCGCGTTCCGTTCGAGCACCTCGGGACCCGCGTGTACCCGGACATGTTCTCCCTCGGCCAGGCGCACCAGGCATGGGACGGCGACGCGTTCAAGGAAGCCGCGATTCAGGAGCGCCTCGATCGCACGTTAGGCTGCTTCCTCGATCTCGTCGAGGCGACCAAGCATTACCCGCGGATCAAGAAGGTCTGGGTCGAGTTCCTGGGCGAGCACCCGAACGCCGCCACCGATCGCATCGAGGAGTCAGAGGAAGCGGCGTGACTCGCCTATCGAGGTCACTTGGCGCGTTTCGCGGTGAGCTGGCCCGTTGCGCGACCGCCGAAGTCCATCGTGCCGCTGAGCGAATCGCCCATGACTGTCGCCTTCACCGTCACCAGGATCTCCTGCGAGTCTCCGGGAATGGAGTAGCTATAGGTGAGATCCTTGCCCTTGATCGTGCCTCGGAGTGGGAACTCTTCGCCGGATGGACGCTTGACGGTCCCGCTGACCGAGTCGCCCTTCACGGCGAACGTGAGCGTCGGCGCTCCGCCGCCGCCGTTAGGCAATGTCACCGTCGCTTTCCACGTCCCCGCGATCGACTTCGCCTGCGCCGCCTTGGACTGTGCCGCGACCGGGTGCGACACGAACATCATGACCGCAGCGAGCAGTAGCAATGCAGATTTCATCGATCCTCCTGGCGGTGGTACGAAGATTGGACACGTGCGTCGCGCTCATGGATTCCTCAGCTCGGGCGCGACGTTCCGCCCCGTGATCAGCGCGACCACGGGACGCGAGTGCGCACCCGTGGCCTGCAGCAACGCGGCAACCGACGCGGCCGCCGACGGCTCGGCCACCACATCATCGCTCGCCAGGAGAAGGCGCATGGCGTCGCGCATTTCATCCTCCGTCACCAGCACCATCTCGTCCACCAGCTCGAGCACGGCAATGACGTTCGCCTCGGTAGGCCGAGTGGTCGCCAGGCCGTCGGCGATCGTATCGGCCGTGTCGGTCGTCACCACGCGGCCCGACTTCCACGAGCGGTAGTACGAGGGCGCTCCGGCTGCCTGCACTCCCACCACACGCACGTGAGGGCGCTGGGCTTTCACCGCGGCCGCCACGCCGCGGATAAGCGCGGAATCGCCAACGGGCACGTACACCGTCCCGAGCTCGCGGAGCTGCTCGACCAGCTCGAGCCCGATCGTCCCCGCGCCAATCGGCACGTACGCGTCAGTCGCGTCGTCGAGCAGCAGCGCGTGAGCCTGGGATGCGTACGACTCCGCCGCGCGTCGCGCGTCCTCGATGTCGGCACCGACCTCGGTGAGTCTCGCGCCGAGCGATTTGATCCGACCGACTTTCACAGCGTTGGCCCCGACGGGCACGAACACCTGGGCTGATACGCCGACCTCCCGAGCGGCCCACGCGACGGCCGCGCCGTGATTGCCTGTGCTCGCCGCGACGACCTCCGACACCTCGCTCTCGTGGGCGTGAGTCCAGAGGGCGTAGTACGCCCCGCGTACCTTGAACGACCCGGTGGGCAACTCGCCCTCGAGCTTGAGATGCACGTCAGCTCGAACGCGCTCGGACAGCACGCTCGAACGCCGAAGTGGCGTGGGATCGAGTCGCTCGCGGATGAGGGCGAGCGGCGAGGGCCGGTCTACCGTAGCTCCGCCTTGGCGAAAACCTGGAGCATCCGCTCCTCCGACGGTGGACGGAGTACGTTGTGCGACGCGAATTCCTCCGCCTGAGGATACTCCGTCGCGCGAATGCGGCGAGCCGCACGCGCAAGATCGAACGGCGTATGCCGATGCTGGACGCCGGGGCCGAGAATGAGCCAGTATGCACCCGGCTCGCCGAACGGCATGCCGACGCTTCCCGCATTGAGGACCCGCATCCGGGCGATGGTTCGATCGAACTGCATGTGCGTGTGACCGCAGATCACCATCGCCACGTCGATGCCGCTGAACACCGGCACCAGGAGCTCTTCGGGCGTCTGCCGCGTGAACGTCTCGGTGTCACTCCGCGGCGTCGCGTGAACGAACATCACGTCGCCGAGCCCCGGAATCTCGAGCTGGACGCCCACCGGCCACGAGGCGATCAGATGCCGCTGCTCGGCGCTGAGCTGATCGCCAGCCCACTGCATGATCTGGCGAAAGGTTGGGGGCACACTCGACGGAACGCCCCCGGCCAGCTGCGTGAGCATCTCTCGCTCGCAGTTCCCCTGAATGAACTGCACCGGGATCTGGGCGGCCAGCAGGTACTCGAGCGTCTCGCGCGGCATCGGCCCGAGGACGGCATCACCGCCGACGATGATCAGATCGACCGCGGAGGTGTACACGTCCTCCAAGACGGCCTCGAGCGCGGGAAGGTTACCGTGAATGTCGTAGAGAGCCGCTACCCGCATGGGTCACGTGCTGGCTGTTCGATAAGTGTATGGTGCCTAACGTCTTGGCCGCTGAAACGGGATCGGGACGGCACCCGTACGAGGTAATGTCGCTCTGGCGGCCGTCCCCCGCTACTTCGGACCGTTTGCTTCGGAGACTTCGATGAACCGTTCATCCCTCGCGACCCGACTGGCGGATGTGGGACGGGACGCGCGCGTAGCCGCACGCAGCCTGTCGCGCGACCGGACCTTCACGGCGACGGCACTCCTCACGCTCGTCGTCTGTCTCGCGGCGAACGCCGCGATCTTCAGCATCGTGCGCTCGGTGGTGCTCAAGCCGCTGCCGTTCCCGGAGCCAGAGCGCATCGTGCTCATGTCCAACATCTACCCGAAGGCCGGGTACTCGGTGACTGGTCCCGGTACCTTCACGGCGGGCGTGCCGGATTACTTCGATCGGCTCCGGGAGATGACCGTATACGAGAGCCAGGCGCTATACGTTCGCACGAACCCGACGCTTGGCCTGCAGGACGGTGCACAGCGGGTGCCGGCCATTGCCGTGACACCGTCGTTCTTTCCGCTGCTTCGAGCGCGCACCCGCCTCGGGCGAACGTTCCTGCCGGAAGAGGGCGAAGTCGGACCGACCGCTCCGGTCATCCTTTCGTATAGCTTCTGGCAGCGACAGTTCGGCGGCGACCCGTCGATCATTGGTAAGGACGTTCGCGTCGACGGAACTCCGCGCCGAGTCGTAGGCGTCCTCGCTCAGGATTTCCGGTACGTGTGGAACATCGACCTGTGGGTTCCGCTCACGTTCTCGGCCGAGGTGAAGAGCGATGCGTACCGGCACAGCAACAACTGGACGAACATCGCGCGCCTCAAGGCCGGCGCGACGATGGAGCAGGCGCAGCAGCAGCTCGACGCGCTGAACGCGCGCAACGCCGAGCGTTTACCGCAATTCGCCCCCATCCTCCGCGACGCTGGTTTCCGCACCGTCGTGACGCGGTTGGCCGACGATATGACGCGCGACGTGCGGCCGACGCTCTACCTGCTGTGGGGCGGCGTGCTGCTCGTGCTGCTCGTCGGCGGCGTCAATCTCGCGAACCTGACGCTCGTTCGCTCAGCTGGCCGCGCGCGCGAGATGGCCACGCGCCACGCGTTAGGCGCCGAAGTCACGCGGCTGGCGCGTCAGTTACTGACGGAGACCACGGTGCTTACCCTCACGGGCGGCGTGTTGGGGATACTGGCCGGGTGGTGGATGCTTCGCTCGGTCGGCGCCCTCCACCTCGAGCTGCTGCCGCGGGGCGACGAGATCGGTCTCGACTGGCAGACCGTCGTTGTGATGATCGTGCTCGCCATAGTGGTCGGCATCCTCGCCGGCTTCGTGCCCGTCTCACAGCTCCCTCGCACGAACCTTGGCGAAACGCTTCGTGAAGGTGGCCGCGGTGGGACGGCGGGCAGTGCGGCAGGTCGGCTGCGACGCGCGCTGGCAACGGTTCAGGTGGCGCTCGCGTTCGTGCTGTTGATCGGCGCCGGCCTCCTGTTGGCCAGCTTCCGAGCGGTTCTGCGCATCGATCCCGGCTTTCAATCGTCAGGGGTCGTGACCGCAACCGTCAGCGTGCCGGGTTTCCGTTACACCGATGACAATGCTCTGATCGACGTCACGAACCGAATTCTCGACCGCGTCCGCTCCCTCCCCGGTGTGGCGTCCGCCGGCTTCACGAGCTCCATACCACTCGGCGGCGATTATAGCAGCGGCGTGATCTTCGCCGAGGGTTATCAGCCGAAGAAGGGCGAGTCGTTCGTGTCGCCGAACTCGGTCACTGTGACGACCGGGTATTTCGAGTCCATGCGCATGCGGCTCGCGCGGGGACGTCTCTTCGACCAGCGCGACACGCCGTCGTCGCCGCCCGTGGTCATCGTCGACGAGCGGTTGGCCCAGCACTTCTGGCCGAACCAGGATCCGATCGGCCGCCGGATGTATAGACCCACAAGCGCGAATGATCTCGACAAGATCACGCCGAACACGAAGTTCCTGACGGTCGTTGGCGTGGTACGGGACGTCCGGCTCACCGGTCTGACCCCTCAGGACGCTCCGGTGGGCGTGTACTACTACCCATACGCGCAGGGCGCGGAACGCCTTCTCGTGCTGACGGTGCGAGCTGACCGTGACGTCGAGTCGTTGGCGGGCGCCGTGCGGAACTCGATCACCGAAGTGGACCGGGAGATTCCGGTCTTCAGCGTCCAGACGATGAACGACCGCATGGACTCGGCGCTCGTGCCGCGCCGTGTGCCGATGCTGATCGGTCTGGTGTTCGGGATCGTGGCGCTCTTCCTCGCCGCCGTCGGGATCTATGGCGTGCTCGCGTACCAGGTCTCGCAGCGGCGTCGGGAGATCGGCATCCGCATGGCGTTAGGCAGCTCGACGCGGAGCATCCTCGGCCTCGTGGTGCGTGACGGGATGCAGATAACGGGCATCGGCCTGGCGGTGGGGCTCGTGGGCCTCGTCGGGCTGACACGCGTCATTCGCGGGATGCTCTACGGCGTGCAGCCGGCGGATCCGATGGTGATCGCGCTCGTGGCGATCGTGCTGGCCGGCGTGGCGCTCGTGGCGACACTGATCCCGGCTCGCCGGGCGGCTCGCGTGAGTCCGATGTCGGCACTCAACGAGTAAGCGCCAACTCGACGACGTATGCTTGATCGCCATGTCTCGAAAAGCCGTCAGCGCGGATGCACGCGGGAGCGCGGCGCTGACGCGCGCGACGCGGAGAAACACGGATCCCTCCGCTAGGGAGTAAGGCCCCTCGCTCGAGCGGCCGGATTTCTTTGTGAACAGCCCCGGGACGCTCTGGTTGTTAGCGTCCCGGGGCAGTTCATCATCACAGAACAGGGCTCGTTGGGCGAGGAGCCGTTCGCGGCGCTGGGAGCGATCCGCGTGTGTCCGCGTTAGTTAACCATCCGCGTGGGTCCGCGATTACGCTTGCTCAAGCTCGCCGCTCCGAAAGCTTGAATGCCCGAAAGAGATCAGTTCCGACGCCCCTGCAGCTTCGCCAACAGCCGCAGCATCTCCAGATAGAGCCAGACCAGCGTCACGAGCAGGCCGAACGCGCCGTACCACTCCATGTACTTCGGGGCGCGGTTGGCGACGCCACGCTCGATGAAGTCGAAGTCGAGAATCAGATTCAGCGCCGCGACACCCACGATCACGAGACTGATCCCGATCGACAAGGGGCTCGAGTCGTGGAGGAACGACATCTGAACACCAAAGAAGCTGAGGACGAAGCTCAGGAGATACATGACCGCGATGCCGCCGGTCGCCGCGACGATGCCGATTCGGAACCGCTCCGTCGCGCGAATGATGCCAAGGCGGTAGACCAGCATCATCACCATGAACACGCCGAACGTCAGGAGCACCGCCTGCAGAGGCAGGCCCGCGAACCGCGCGTTGTACAGCGACGACAGCGCGCCGAGCAGCAGCCCCTCGAGCGCCGCGTAGATCGGCGCGGTGTACGGCGACACGTTCGGCTTGAAGATCGTGATCAGCGCGACGATGAATCCGCCAATCCCGCCGATGAGCGCGGCCGGACCAAGGATGGCGACGTTCCCGCCGGCCACGGCCGTCCAGGTGAAGCTTGCCGAGAATACCGTGAGCAGCACGAGCACGAGCGACTTGGTCGACGTGCCCTGCAAGGTCATCGCGGGCTCGTTGATCGCGGCACGAATGCCGGAGAATGTCTTTTCCTTGAGCGCAGGATTGGCGGAACGCATGATGAGACGAGAGGTTGAAGTCGAGCTGCCCGAGCCGTGACGTGATCGGCCGGGCGGAGGTAACGTCGGGGAATTTCGGTGACGTACCTCTCCAGTTAAGGATGGCCGTAGGTGCGGCCCTTGGCTAGGCGCTAGGTCACGGTTTCGCTGTGTACCTTGCCGCGGATGTCGCTGGGCACAGGGACGAGCCGATGCTCGACCACCAGCATCCCCACGAGCACGAGGACCACGACCGCCATCTGCGGAAAGCTGCCCCACCATTCACCGACCGGCATGGCGCCTAACGCGACCGCGCCGGCCACGAAGCGCTGCCAGGCAGGTCCAATCTGGAGCAACCAGCGAAACGCACCCGCGCCGAGGAGGTACACCGCGACACCCACGGAGATCAGCCACGCGCTCGCATGTTCCGCCTGCTCGAGATTGCCAACCGCCTCGTGTACTCCGGCGGCCGCCATGATGATCCCGGCGATCATCAAGAGATGGGCATAGTAGTACGCCTGGATCGCGAGGCGATTGCGATCCGCGCCGCTCGCGTGTCGCATCGCGTGCTCGGCGCGTTCGTCGTCGCCGGCGAAATAGCTCCACCACAGTGTCGCCGCGAGCGCCACACCGATGACTACCCACGCAACGAGCCACCGCCCAACGGGAATGTCCGTCGCGACGGTTCCTATGGCGACCACGGATTCGCCGAGTGCAATGAGGACGATGAGCCCATGGCGCTCTACGAAGTGACTGGGACTCAGCTGGAACTCGCTCTCGCGCCTTGCCCACGTCGCGACGAGGATCGCGAGCCCCGCGATGGCCCACGGAATCCAGTTCCACGTTTCATTGACGATCCCTGACGCGAGCACTGCGATCCCGAGCAGGAGGTTGAACGGCAGGACACCGAGGATCGCTCGCGCAGAGGAGTTCGGCGCGCGCATGAAAAGCGCCGTGTGAATGAGCACGACCGCGAGGTACGCAATTCCGAACGCGACGCCGTGATGGTCGGCCACGGTCGGAATGCGAAGCGCGATGATCAGGAAGGCCGCCATCGCACAGACGAGGAGCACGCGTACGACGAAGCGCTCGGTGCCCACGTTGCTCGTGAGCCACGCGTAGCCGGCGTACATCCACCACACGACGGCCAGAACGAGAACCGCGCGCACGAGATCGAGCGCGCGGTGGGCCTCGCCGAACAGGTGCGAGACCTGTGTGATGGCGAAGACGAACACGAGGTCGAAGAACAGCTCGAGCGTGGAAACGCGCGTCACGCTCTCGCTGTTCTTCGACGACTCCTCAGGCATGCGGAGCCCAGGCCTTCTCCCCCGGCTGGTAGGGCACGCACGGATCGAACCGCCCCGGCGACTCGGCGTAGCGCTGCGCCTGCTTGCAGCCGATCTCCGACGTGAAGAAGCCGAGCATCGCGAGCTCCTTCATCTGGCGGAAGTAGTGCGGTGGCGTATCAGCCGTGATGGCCGAGGCAGCGCCCACATCAGCGCCCGGCGCGGCCTCCTTCCGTTGATCTGGAAGGACCTTGGCTGCCTTCTTCTCAGCCTCCGTCTTGCCCTTCCCCTTCGCCTTTTTCGCCGCGTCCCGGGCGTCCATGTGCGCTTTCGCTTCCTTGTCGATCTGGGTGAGAAGCGTTAGGCGCTGCTCCGGCGTCGCGGCCATGAAGCCGGCGCCGTTGTTCGCCTTCTTGCTCGCCTCATCGAGCGTCTGCATGCCCGCCCGGAAGGTTTTCTGGTCGTCCGGGTCGTACGTGTCCGTCACCATGAGCGCCATGAAGGCGCCAGTCTTGGCGGCCTTGGCGCCCGGCGATGCCTGCGTCGTCGGCAGGATCGTGTCGGCGATCTCGTCGAGGTACGCGATGTCCTGCACGCTGAACTCGCCGATGGCCTGCTGCGGGGCCGCAGCGGCTTTCGCCGTGTCGGCCGCGCGCTCCTGCGCCTTTTCGCACGCGGTGATGAGGCTCGAGCCGCCGATCAGTGTGAGGCCGCCGAGCATGGCGGTGACCCGCTGAATTGCTTCGCGCCGATTGATTCGGTTGATGATCTCGTCGTTGGTCATGGTCGGCGCTCCGGTCAAAGGTTGCGGCGATTGAGCTCGTTCACGGCGAAGTCGGCGGCCCGCGCCGTCAACGCCATGTACGTCAGCGACGGGTTCGGACACGCAGTCGACACCATGCAGGAGCCATCCGTGACGAACACGTTAGGCGCGTCCCACACCTGATTGTGCGAGTTGAGCACCGACGTCTTGGGGTCCTTGCCCATCCGCGCCGTGCCCATCTCGTGAATGCCCATGCCCGGGAAGTATTCGTTGTCGTACGTCTCCACATTCTTCACGCCGCAGGCCTCGAGCGTCTCGGCCATGTCGTTCATCATGTCCTTGCGCATGAGCCGCTCGTTTTCGCCCGTCGCGCAGTCGAACTTGAGGACCGGCATCCCCCACTTGTCCTTCTTGGTCTCATCGATCGAGATCATGTTCTTGTGGTTCGGGAGCATCTCGCCGAACGCCGTCGCGCCGATCCCCCAGCGTCCGGGCTGCGCCGCCTTGTCCTTGAACGCGCCGCCCACGCCGAGCTCCGCCACCGCGTTCGACCAGCCGTCGCGGCTCGCGCTACCCTGGTAACCGAAGCCCCGCAGGTACGGGCGCTTCTCGCCAAAGAGGTTCCGGTAGCGCGGGATGTAGAAGCCCGTGGGCCGCCGGCCGAAGTAGTACTTGTCGTCCATCCCCTCGAGATCGCCGCTCGCGCCAACGCGGAAGTGATGGTCCATGAGATTGTGGCCAAGCTCACCCGAGCTCGAGCCGAGTCCGCCGGGCCACACGTCTGTGGCTGAACGCATGAGCAGCCACGTGGAGTTCAGCGTCGACGCGCAGAGGAAGATGATCTTCGCCTTATAGTCGGTGACTTGATTGGTCAGGCCGTCCATGACGCGGACACCGGTCGCGCGCTTCGTGTTCTTGTCGTACAGCACCTCGCTGACGATCGCCCACGGCTTGAGTGTGAGCTTACCCGTCTTCATCGCGGCCGGGAGCGTGGAGGACTGGGTGCTGAAGTAGCCGCCGAACGGACAGCCGAGCCAGCAGGCGTTGCGGTACTGGCAGGCGCTGCGGCCGGGGAGCGCCTGGGTCGCGTTCGCCGTGCGGCCCGGGATGATGCGGCGCTTGCCGTCGAACAGCTTCGTTAGGCGTCCCGCGATGAGCTCCTCGCCGCAGTTGAGCGGCATCGCCGGCTGGAACTGGCCGTCCGGAAGCTGCGGCATCTTCTCGATGGAGCCGGCGATGCCGGCGTGCTTCTCGACGTAATCGTACCACTGCGCGACGTCCGCATAACGAATCGGCCAGTCGACGGCGACACCTTCCTTGGCGTTGGCCTCGAAGTCCAGGTCGCTCCAGCGGTAGCTCTGTCGGCCCCACATGAGCGATCGGCCGCCGACGTGGTAGCCGCGATACCAGTCGAATCGCTTCACCTCGGTGTACGGCGATTCCTTGTCGTTCGCCCACCAGTCGAGATTCTTCTCGTTGAGCGGGTAGTCGCGCTTGAGCACCGGATAGTCGGCTTCCATCGCCTTCGTGCGTCCGCCGCGATGGGGATACTGCCACGGCCCCTTCGTCGCGTTCACGTAGTCCTTGATGTGCTCGATGTTCTTGCCGCGCTCGAGCAGCAAGACACGCAACCCCTTCTCGGTGAGCTCCTTCGCCGCCCATCCTCCCGAGATACCGGACCCCACGACAATCGCATCGTATTCTACCGATTGCATCGCTCTCCTCACTCGTCGTTGAGGGACGCTTCCCCGCCCCGCTGCCGTCCGACGGCTGCCAGGCGCGCGTCGGGCGATGCGGGGGACGGCGCGAATATGTAACCGATTCCGCTCGGTCACGAGGGGGCCTGGAATCTCCTTCAGTCTCCTGACGTTCGGAGACCGCGTACCCATCTGGGGCCGCGGCAGGCTCTACCAGGGCGAGGATCGAAGTCGGTCCGGGTCGCGAGCTTGACCCGGCGTTGCGCACGATGGCATGTTGCTCCCCGGAACCATTCCGGGGAACGGAATCGTATGATCCGTCGCATCCTGACGATCCGCTCGCGTCGAACCGCGCGTCGCGCGGTCGATGACGAGGTCCGCTTCCACATCGAGATGCGTGCCGAGGCATTGTGGCGCTCAGGCCAGTATGGCTCGCTCGACGAAGCTCGCGCGCAGGCGGTCCGGGAGTTCGGGGACGTCGCTGAAGCGAGTGACGAGCTCACTGCTCTCGATGAACGTGCGGCCGGGCGTCGCGCGTGGGCCGATTGGTGGCGAGACGTCGTTCAGGACGCACACTACGCGCTGCGTGATTTCCGGCGCCACCCGGCCTTCACCGGCGTGATTGTCGCGATACTCGCCCTCGGCATCGGCTCGAACGCCGCCATCTTCTCGTTGATCAACGCCGTCAGACTCCGACCGTTGCCCGTACCGCAACCGGAACAGCTCGTCATGCTCGGCAGCAACTCGATGACGGGCGGGATCGGCTCCTCATCGACGGTGTTCGGCACGGTCTTCACGTACGCCAGCTATCGGGAGTTGCACCAACGGACGCCCTGGCTCACCGGACTCGTCGCGTCAGGCATCACCGGCCGGCTCGACGTCGTGCCTAACGCGCAGGCGAGAGAGCCCGAACACCCGAGCGGGCGCTTCGTATCGGGCAACTACTTTCGGGTCCTTGGCGTTCCCGCGGCGCTCGGCCGAACGTTCGACGGCTCGGAGGACGCGACCGTCGGCGCCTCCCCGGTTGTCGTGCTGAGCCACGGGTACTGGACGCGACGGTTCGCAGCTGACTCGTCGGTGATCGGTCAGCCCATGACGGTCGACCGCGTGACGTTCACGATCATCGGCGTCGCGCGCGAAGGGTTTTTCGGTGAGATCGTTGGCGAGGCGCCGGATCTCTGGATTCCGCTGACCATGCAGCCGGCCATGATGCCATCCGAGGCGCGCCTCGACGACCGGCGTCTCTACTGGCTGCAGCTCTTCGGCCGCGTGAAACCGGGCGTGACGATAGCGCAGGCGGTGGAACGCTCGAAAGCGGTGATCCGACAGGTACTGGAGGAAGCGGTACTCGCTGATCCAGCGAACGTACAGATGCCGCGCGATCTCGAGATCGCGGCTGGGCCAGCGGCAACCGGCTTTTCCGTGGTGCGCGAGGACTTCGCGACGCCGCTCGTGACGATGATGGTCGGCGTCACGCTCGTCCTGCTCATCGTCTGCGCGAACGTCGGCAACCTGCTGGTCGCACGAGCCGTCGCTCGCAGCCGAGAGATGGCCGTGCGCATGGCGATTGGCGCTGGGCGATCACGTCTCGTGCGACAACTGCTGACCGAGAGCGCGGTGCTGGCGGTGATTGCGGGTGCCTCGTCGCTCGTCGTTGCGCGGTGGGAGAGCCAGCTGCTGCTCGCGTTCGCCAGCGCGAACGGGATCGTGGCGCCGCTCGATGTCGGGCTCGACCTGCGTGTCACGCTGTTCACGGCTTCGATCTCGATTGCGGCCGTGATGCTTTTCGGCCTCGCGCCAGCCTATCGGGCGACAAGGGTGGACGTCGCACCGGTGCTTCGGGCGCAGGGCCGAGGGTCGTTAGGCGGCGGATCCGGCGTCCCGGGTCGCCGCCGGTCGCTCACGAAGACGCTCGTGGTCGGGCAAGTGGCCCTGTCGCTCGTGCTGCTCGTCGGCGGGGCGCTCCTCGTTCGGAGCCTCCGACGTCTCGAGCAACTGAGCCCCGGCTTCGACCGCGAGCACCTGCTCGTGGTCGACGTGGACGATCAGGCGGTCGGATACTCCGGCGCTCGCCATCTCGCGTTCGTCCGTGCGCTTCGGGCGCGCATCGCCGCGCTGCCCGGTGTCACCGGCGTGAATTTCTCGATGAACGGATTGTTTTCGGGTTCCGATTGGTCGAGGCGCCTGACGGTGCCGGGCTTTGTTGCACGCACGCGTCAGGACAGCATTGCCCGGTACGATTTCATCGGGCCGGACTACGCTCGCGTGATCGGCGCGCGCCTCATCGAAGGTCGCGAGTTCTCTGAACGCGACGCCCAGGGGAGCGCGCCGGTCGTCCTCGTGAACGAGGCGTTTGCGCGGTACTACTTTGGTGACGCCGATCCACTCGGACGCACGCTCATGTTCACCGACTCGGCCGACGCGCCGATCCAGGCGCAGGTCGTCGGCGTAATCGGCGACACGCGGACCGGCGAGACCAGTTGGCGCGAGGGGGCACGCTCGTTGACGCAGCCACCGGTTCGCCGTTTCTATCTCTCGTACCTCCAGCACCCTGGCAGCGCTCCGCCGTCCGAGGCGCTCTTCGAGATTCGGACCGGCGGAAATCCCGAGTTGCTGATCGATCCGGTGCGTCGCGCGATCGCGTCGGTGGACGCGCAGGTCCCGATCAACGACATGTACGCGCTGGACGCACGGATCCGGGACTCGATCGCGCGGGAACGTCTGGTGGCGAGGCTAGCGAGCGCGTTCGGCGCCATAGCGCTGCTGCTCGCGGCGATGGGTCTCTATGGCCTCATGATGCACGCCGTGAGTCGCCGAACCGGGGAGCTCGGTCTCCGCATGGCGTTAGGCGCCGAGCGATGGGACATCGTGACGATGGTGCTGGGGGAGGCGTTGCGGCTCGTCGGCGCCGGTCTCGCGATCGGCGTACCGGGCGGCTACGTGACAGCACGCCTCATTCGGTCGCAGGTGCCCGGGGTCGGTGCAATCGACCTGCCATCGGCCGCCGTGGCGTTCGGCGTACTGCTGGCGGCGGCGGTCGTCGCGGCTCTCGTTCCCGCGATCCGCGCCGGACGTGTCGCGCCGATTGTCGCGTTGCAACAGGAGTAGCCGGTCGCGTTGCGAGATTCCCGATTCCCGATTATCGCGCGAGTGGGAATTCGGCCACGCCGACGCGAATGATCGTGTTCCGACCACGACGCCCGTTCTCCAGCTTCGCCGGCGTCTGCGCCTCCTCCGGCCAGATCCCGTACACCCGCCCATTCAATGCCGTCAGCCCGTTGTAGTCTCCCAGGAACGAGGATTCCCGCGGGTCGAACGAGACATCCGTCCAGGCGTAGTTCGTGAACGAGCGGCCACCGTCCGTCGACCGCGCCAGCACCACGATCGGCCTAACGTTGGTCGAGTCGCCTCGTCGGTCGTAGAACACGACGTAGGCGGAGCCGTCCGCGGGATCAACGGCCACCCACTGCATGAACTGATCTTTGCCGTTGTGAAGCGGATCGTCATTCACCCGCGTGGGCTTCGACCACGTGCGCCCGCGATCTGCGCTCGTGGCGACAAAGATGTCGATGTCGCCGTTCCGATAGTCACCCCACGACACGTACAGCCGATGACTCTTCGGCTCGATCGCGATGTTCGGAAAGCCATTGCCGCGAGAGAAGTTTGCGATGTTGAAGTACGGCGGCGCCGTCTCGATCACGCGTCGCGAAGGCGTGAACGTTTTGCCCCCATCTCCTGAGGTGGTGAAGACGATCCCTCGGCCGTCGCTCCACGTCGCGTACAGCGTGCCGTCGTTGGCGACGGCCGCGCGAAACCCGACCAGTCCGCCGGTGTCGTCGCGCGGCAGTCCCGGCTCAGTACTGACCACCTTCGGCGCGCTCCACGTCCGGCCGTCGTCGGTGGATCGCGAGAAGAGCATGACGGTGCGATCCACCTGAAACTGAATCCAGCCGATATAGAGGTTGCCCACGTACGGGCTTTGCTCCCTCGTGTCGGCGATGATGGACGGCATGTCTTCCCACGGGAGATTCGGCTTCGTCTCCGGGTGCTCGACGACCACGCTCGGTTCCTTCGCCCAGGTCGCCCCGCCATCGTCGGATCGCCGAACGAAGATTCCACCGCGAGTGCCGCCGAGTGCCCAGTACGAGGTCACGCCGGTGTGGTCGAACGCGATGTAGCAGAGGAACGCGTGGCCGTGGCGGTCGACGGCAACCGACACGTCGCCGGCGACGCGATAGTTGGGCGGTACCGTCCCCTCCGCGGTCTTCCATGTGGCACCCGCGTCAGGCGTCCACGCGGCACTCGCCTGGTTCTGATAGACGCTGACGGCGCGTCGATTGTCGCGCGGGTCGATCGCAACGCCCGGCTCCGTGAATGGCCCGGGCTCGGTGATGGTTGCGACCCGCGCACCCGGCGCGAGCGGGAGCGGCTGCCGCACAAAACTCTGCGCAGCGGTGCTCGACGACACGAGCCCGCTCAGGAGACCGGCAAGGAGGGGGAGGCAGCGAAAGCAGGGTGTCATTGTCGGGGGGCGACGGGTGGATCGAACGTCGCGACAATTTCGCGACAGTTCGCGAATCGCGCGATTCCGCAATGGACCAACGCCCTAACGACACAGGCGTGTTGGATTCCAACCCACTCGGCCACAAGGAGTTGCGCCGCTCAGCGCGCGTTCGGTGCTTCTGGCCCCGCACCTGCTTTCGTCTCGACCGTAATTCGGTAACTCACCATTCAACGATAAAGGAACGAGACGCGAATGCAGATGAAGACATGGCTGCCGATGCTCGGCCTGGCGCTCACGAGCGCGACGGCTTCGGCTCAGAAGGTCACGTATGACTACGACAAGGCGACGGACTTCACGAAGATCAGGACGTATGCGTGGGTCCACACACGCGAGGAGGTGCAGGACGAGCTCAATCACAAGCGGATCGTCGCCGCGGTCGATTCGCAGCTCGCGGCGAAGGGGCTGACGAAGGTCCAGGAAGGCGGCATGGCCGACGTCCTCGTGGCGTACGGCGTGGGGATCGATCGGAACCTCGAGATCAACGGTTCCTCGTCGGACTGGGGTGGCCCGCTCTATCGCGGGAACCGAACCGGTTCGGCGCGCACGCAGGAGGTCATGACGGGCACGTTGGTGGTTGCGATGGCCGATCCGGAGACGAAGTCGGTCATCTGGCGTGGTGTGGCGTCAAAGGACCTCGATCAGAGCGCGAGTCCCGAGAAACGAGACAAGAACCTGAACAAGGCGGTCGCGAAGATGCTCGAGAAGTACCCACCGAAGCAGTAGCTTCGGTTAATCCGCGTTAGGTCTTGCCGTTGTTCCTTGACTGAGTTGCTGATCCTCGTGAGCTGGTGGCATGGGTCCCGTATATCGAGCTCGCGGCCGGATCAGGTGGCCGGACGCGTACTCCTCCATGGCGTGCGCGATCCATCCGATCGTTCGCCCCATGGCAAAGAGGAGAAACGGCGCGTCGTCCGGGAGCCGATACGCCCGGGCGATCGCCGCGAGGCCGAAGTCGAGGTTCGGCTCATCGTGGAGCAGCTCGGTACCGGCCTTTGCGAGATGGCGGAACGGGCGCCAGGCCGCGTCGTTGCCGCTCGCCTCGGCGAGACGGATCAACACAGCCGCGCGGGGATCACCGTTGGGATAGAGGGGGTGGCCGAAGCCCGGCACGCGCTCGCCGTGACGGAGTCGCTCGATGACTGCTGCCCGCGCACCACGCAGCGAATCGGCATACCTAACGAGTGACAGCGTCCGCTCCGACGCACCGCCGTGCTTGTGACCCTTCAGGGTCGCCAGCGCGGCGGAGACGACGTCGTACGGTGACGCGCCGGCAGACGCCGCGCACCGGGCGGCGAACGCCGAGATGTTGAGCTCGTGGTCCGCGCAGAGCACGAGCGCGGTACGAATCACGTCGGCGACGCCGGTTCGTTTCGGCGCCCAGGCCTGCTGCAGCGCCAGGTGCATCGGGCCCGTCGCGCTACGGCGGGCGATGATCGACGTCGCGAGGCGCAGGATGCGCGCGCCGGTCGCCCGGACGGCCGGCGGTCGGAGATCCAGCGCGGCGTCATCGGCGGCGCCAGCGACCGGCAGGGCGGCTTGCAGCACCGTCCGCGCGTCCGGCGACAACCGGCCAAGCTGCGTTAGGCGCCGCGCGTCGAGGACGATCGGCTGGTCGAACAATCGCCCGCGCTCCGTCTCGCTCGCGCCCCACAACAGCGCGGCCGCGTCTTCCACGCTCGACGTCTCGGCGAGCTGCACGGCGTCGCGGCCGCGGTAGTAGAACGTGTCGCCGTGAATGAGCGTGATCCCCGAGTCGAGCACCGGCTCGCCCCAGTGGAGCCCGTGCGCGGCGGCGTTCGCCGGGTCGCGACGACCGGCTTTGCGCGCTTTCAGACGATCGACATCCTCGCGGTAGTAGCGGCGCTCGCGCGTCCGGCCCGGAACGGGCTCCGAACGGAGCTGCCCGCGGCTGGTGTAGGCGTACAGCGTCGCTCGCGTGACGCCGAGGGCGGCGGCGGCCTGGGCGGCGGTGAAAAAGTGGGCAGGCATGGTGATATGTTGATTGATGAATCAAGATTGACAAGTATATCACTCGCGGGCAGCATTCGCGCCATGAGCGAGGGACTGGAGCACATTGTTGCCGCGTCGACGCGGCTCAGCGAGGTCGACGGCGAGGCCGGCCGATTGACCATCTCAGGCTATGCCGTCGACGATCTGGCGCCCGCGGCGACCTTCGAGGAGGTCGCCTACCTGCTGTTGAACGCGCGGCTCCCCGCGCCGGACGAGCGTGTGCGCTTCGGTCGGGAGCTGGCCGCGCGACGCGAGCTGCCGCGCGTAGCGATCGACGTGCTGCGAGGTGCGGCGGCCGAACACGCCTCGCCGATGGACGCGCTTCGCATGGCCGCTCCGGTGCTCAGCCTCGGTCGCCGTGAGGACCCGGTCGAGGACGCGATGACGGCGATCGCCGCGTTCCCGACGATCGTCGGTACGTACTGGCGGCTGCTGCGTGGCGAGCGGCCGGTCGCGGTGCGCGCCGATCTCGGGCACGCCGCGCATTACCTGCACCAGCTGTCGGGCGCCGAGCCGACAGTCGACCGCGCCCGGGCGCTCGAGACGTATCTCAACACCGTGTGCGATCACGGGCTCAACGCATCGACGTTCGCCGCACGCGTCATCGTGTCGACCCGGTCGGACGTCATCTCCGCGATCACCGGAGCGGTCGGGGCGCTCAAGGGTCCATTGCACGGTGGCGCGCCAGGTCCCGCGCTCGACATGGTATTCGAGATCGGGATGCCCGAGCGCGCCGAGCCGTACATCCGGGCGCTGCTCGACCGCGGCGAGCGGCTCATGGGCTTCGGCCACCGCGTGTACCGTGTCCGCGACCCGCGCGCCGACGTCCTCGCGGCGGCGGCCGAGCGGCTGCATGGCGGCGACGCGGATCGCTCGGTGTACGAGCTTGCGCGTCACGTCGAGGCGACGGCGCTTCGGCTCCTGCGCGAACGGAAGCCCGATCGGCGACTCGACACGAACGTCGAGTTCTACACGGCGCTGCTGCTGCACGGTATCGGGCTGCCGACGGATCTGTTCACGCCGACATTCGCCGTGGGCCGAGTGCTTGGCTGGTCGGCGCACTGTCTCGAACAGCTTCGCGATGGCCGCCTGATTCGTCCCCAGTCGGTCTATGCGGGACCGAGAGATCTGTCGTACGATCCGCGTCCGAGCGTGGCTGCCTAACGCCTGACCATACATCGCGACCGGTCAGCAAACGGCACGACGTCGGGACGCTCTGACTTCCCGAGGCCGTTCTGTCGTGACAACCCATGCGACGAAAGGGCCTTGCGGTCCGTCATCGAACCGACTCATCTGAATCATCGTCGCTACTCGATGAACGCTCAGCATCACTCGCCGCACGGACAACGATCAATGACCAACACCTCGGCCACGCCCGCATCCTCCGCCTCCATCTCCGTCACCGATCACGAAGCACAACAGGTCGACCGCGCCAACGCCACCGGACTTCAGCCCGTCGTCTTCGTGCACGGGTTGTGGCTGTTGCCCAGCAGCTGGGATCGATGGGCAACGCTGTTCGAGGAAGCCGGGTTCACCGCGCTCACACCGGGCTGGCCCGATGATCCCGCCACTGTGTCGGAGGCAAATGCGCATCCAGAGGTGTTCGCGGACAAGACGGTCGGGCAGGTCGCCGATCATATCGAGCAAGTCATCCGGGGACTGAAGAAGAAGCCCGCGATCATCGGCCACTCGTTCGGTGGCCTCCTCGCACAGATTCTCGCGGGGCGTGGCTGCTCGGTGGCGACGGTCGCGGTCGACCCCGCTCCGTTCCGCGGTGTGCTCCCTCTGCCGATCTCCGCACTCCGATCGGCGTTCCCCGTCCTTGGCAACCCGGCGAACCGTCATCGCGCCGTGCCGCTCACGTACGACCAATTCCGCTACGCGTTCGCCAACGCGGTCAGCGAGGAGGAGGCGAAGGAGCTCTACGAGACGTACGCGGTGCCGGCGCCCGGCGCACCGCTATTCCAGGCGGCGGTGGCAAACCTCAACCCGTGGACCGAAGTGAAAGTCGATACGGAGAACCCGGACCGCGGCCCGCTGCTCATCATCTCGGGCGAAAAGGACCACACGGTACCGTGGTCGATCGCGAACGCGTCGTTCCAGCTGCAGGACAACAATGCGGGCGTAACCGAGATCGTAGAGATGCCGGGGCGTGGTCACGCGCTGACGATCGACAGCGGCTGGAAAGAGGTCGCGACCACGGCGTTGAATTTCGTTAGGCGGTTCGTCTGAACCCGACGGTCAAGCCGCTCAGCCGAAGGGTAACGGATTCATCGGATCCAGGCTGATCGATCGGATCTGCTCCTCACAGGGTAGGCCACGGCGTACAGATCTCACGTGATGAAATGAACGACCTCGGGCAGCCTTGCTCCCCGAGGTCGTTCAAGTATTCCGTGGGCTCTCGTACGAGGAGCTCGAGCACCTCGAGGAGCAATTCGTAGAATCCGGGTAATCCGATTGATCCGGTCGCCCAACGTCTGAGAGCCCAGCCTTACTTGGCCGGCGTCAGACGAATGTTGCGATACTCGATCGCCTTGTGGTCGCCCTGCAGGAGAATGGGGCCCGGCTCGCCCTCGGCGCTGTCCAGCGCACCGCCCGTGATGCCCGGGATGATCTGATCGGCGATCACCGTCTTGCCATTCAGCACCACCGTGACACGCCGGCCGACGAGCGTGATGTCGTACGTCTGCCACTTGCCCGGGCCCGTCGACGCGTTCTCGTTAGGCCACAGGAAGCCGTACACGCCCCCCATGTGCACCGAGAGCGGGAAGTCGCCCGCCGGGCTGTCCTCGACCTGCACCTCGTGACGGCCACGCAGGTACACGCCGCTGTTCCCTTCCTTCGGGTAGCGGAACTCCACGTGCAGCTTGAAGTCGTTGAACTTCTGCGTCGTCATCAGGTTCGCACCGGGCACCGGGCTCGTGAGCACGCCGCTGACCACTTTCCATTGATTCTTTCGGCCTCCCTGTGTGGTCCACCCAGCGAGGTCCTTGCCGTTGAACAGCACGATCGGCGCGCCCCACGTTGGAGCGTTGGCGCGATGCAGGGCCGGCGCGCGTGTTCCCGTGAACGTGTGACGATCGCCTGCCGGGTTCACGATCGTGCCCGTGAGCTTCTCGCCTTCGATCTTTCCTTCGAGCCGCAGGTCGGCCTTGCCCTGCTCCCACTGCGGCGGGATCGCAAAGCTGAACGCGCCATTGTCGTAGGCGACGTTGCCGATCGGTCGGGCGCTGCCTGACTGGCCTACGAACCGGCCCACGAGCGCATTGTACCCCGACCGCGTTACCTCCAGCCACGACGGGTACGTCCCGCCGGAATCCGAGACGACCAGGTCCCACCGCCCCACGAGAGGTGGCGGTGGGGTCTCTTGCGCTCTGGCCGCAACCGAAGTCGCAAGGCCGAACGCGACGGCGAGTGTGGTGCGCGGGATCAGGCTGACACGCGTCATGGGATGTCCATTGAGTGAGTCACACTCAATGATGCATGATCCGCGCACAATCCGCCTCTACTCCGCGCGCAGCACGTCCGCCGGGTCCACCCGCGCCGTCCGACGCGCCGGCAGCCAGCTCGCGAACGCCGCAATGCCCACGAGCAGGAGCGACGCGCTGAGCAGCGTCACCGGGTCCATGGACGCCACCCCGAACAGCAAGGACTTGAGCGCGCGCGCCACGATCACGAACAGTACCAGCCCAGCCGCGACGCCGAATCCCGTGACGACCACTCCTTGCGTCGTCAGCATGCGGATGACGGCCGACGGCGTCGCACCGAGCGCGATGCGGACCGCAAGCTCTCTCGTGCGAAGGGATACGACGTACGCCATGACGCCATAGAGTCCCACGGCGCCGAGGATCAGTGTCACGAGCGCGGCAGCACCGAGCACGATGATGGTGAACGACAGCTGCGCCATGGACGCGGCCGTGACGTCCGACATCGATCGGATGTCGAACAGCGGGAGCGTCGGATCCAGATCACGAACCGCGCGCTGGATCGCGGACGTGATGGCCGTCGGCTCGCTCCCCGTGCGGACGACGAGCGCCATCGTCCACTGCGTCGAGTGCGTGCCGTTGGAGATGCTTTGTGGCCTGTACACGACGAGCGACGGCGGACTGGCGAGCGACGAGTCGCGCGTATCTCCGACGACGCCCACGATCGTGAGCCACGGAGTGCCGGGCAGCTCGCGGAACCGCTTGCCAAGCACGCGCTGTCCCGTCGAGTCCTTCCAGAATTGGATCGCCGTGGCTCGGCTGATGATTGCTTCGTCGCCGCGCTGCAGCTCAGGCCGATCGAAAGTCTTCCCCGCGATCAGCGGGATCCCCATCACGTGGAAGTAGCCACCATCCGTGGTCGTATAGAAGTTGAGCGGCGGGATCTTGTTCGCGTACGTCGCCAGATCGTCCTCGGGATAGAGCGGGTCCTTGCTCCAGCCACCATTCTGCTCGAACGGAAGCCTCGAGGAGAGGCCGACGTCTCTGACACCGGGCACGGCCCGCACGCGGTCGAGCAGCTGCGAGTAGAAGCGGACGGCGCTCGTGTCGCTCGTATACCGGGCGTACGGCAGCGCCACCCAGAACGTCGCGAGGCCCTCAGGCTCGAAACCGGGGCGAACGGCGTTGAGTCGCTCGAACGTCCGGAGCAGGAGTCCCGAGCTCGCGAGCGCGACGAGCGCGAGCGCGATCTGGCCGGCGACGAGTGCACTGCGAATGCGTTGACGCGCGCGGCCAGCCGTGCCGCCTCGGCCACCTTCGCGCAGCGCGTTGGAGAGATGGACGCGGCCGATGCGCAGCACAGGGACGATGCTGCAGGCCACCGCGACAAGCGCCGACACCACGATCGCGAACGCAACCGTCGCGAGGTCGATGTGCACCTCCGACAGCCGAGGAATGCTCGTCGGCCCCATGCTCACGAGCAGGCGTATGGCGACCGCTGCCAGGGCTACTCCTGCCGCCGCGGACACCGCCGTGACCACGATCGATTCTCCAAGGAAGTACATCGTGACGCGACCGCGCCCGGCACCGAGCGCTTCGCGCACGGCAAGCTCGCGCTGACGCCCGTCGGCCCTGACGAGAATGAGGTTCGTGACGTTCGCGCACGCGACGAGCAGCACCACGCCGGCGGCCGCAGCCACGATCCATAACGTCTTCGCGATGCCGCCGGTCACGTCATCCTTGAGCGGCGCGACGAATGGAACCGGCCGCGCCTGATCGAGCAGCATCTGCGTGGAGACGCCGGGTGCGAGATTCGGAGACAGCTCCAGGATCTTCGGCAGCACGGACACGAGGTCGCGACTGGCAGCGGCGATGGTGACGCCTTTGCGAAGCCTCGCGATGCCATCGTAGTTGAACCCGCCGGGCGACGGATCGTTAGCGTCGAGGCGCATCGGGATCCAGATCTGCGTCTCGGGCGATGGGAAGCGGAACCGCGTCGGCATGACACCGATGATCTCCCATGTGCGCCCGTTGACGTCGATCGTGCGCCCAAGAACGCCGCGGTCCGCGCCGAAGCGCGAGCGCCAGAGCCCTTCACTGATGATCACCACGTTAGGTCCTTTCGGCGCGTCCTCGGCCTCGGTGAAGCTGCGACCGATGAGCGGCGGGACCTGGAGCAACGGAATCACGCTCTGGGTCACGAACGCAGAGCCCATGCGCTGCGGTTCGCTCCCGCCGCGCGGGTCCGATACGTTTACGGCGCCCGCCTGGTATACGCCGATCGCCTCCAGAGACCGCGCGAGCTTCTTGTACGTGAAGTACGTGCCTTGGGTCTGGTTTCCCTTGGCCAGCCCGATCAGCTGCATGTTGTGGTAAGGCACGACGAGCCGGTCGGGGTCACCGTATGGCAGTGGGCGCAGCAATACGCCGTTCACGAGGGCGAAGATCGCCACTGCCGCGCCGATGCCAATGACGAGCGTCAGCGAAGCGGTGACGGTGAAGGCGGGGCTGCGGCGCAGTGATCGCCAAGCCGGTCGGACGACGGACGAAACAGACATGAGGGCTCGCGGAGTGGTAGGCGGTACCCTCGGCCTACGGCCCGGCCTCGGGGCTGGTTTCCCCAACACCCGCATAATGTCGTTCAGCTCGTTGTGCAGATCGGGGCAGATCGGAGCTGTCGCCGTTCGCTACCGGAGTGTCCCAGATGCGACATACCCCGCACGGCCTGGTGGCCGTGCGGGGTATGTCCACAGCGAGTGGCTCGGACCTAGCGCCCGATCTTCGCGACGTTCTCGGCTGCCGGGCCCTTCTGGCCCTGCACCGCGTCGAACTCGACACGATCGCCTTCGGCGAGCGACTTGAAGCCGCTGCCCTGAATCGCTGAATGATGGACGAACAGGTCCTTCGCGCCGTCCTCGGGCGTGATGAACCCGAAGCCCTTGTCGTCGTTGAACCACTTCACTGTGCCGGTGGAACGCATGGTCGAACTCCTTTGATGTAATCGCGGTCGAAGGCCGGACTTGGCCGGAGGTTCCGACTGCTGTGCGATCGGTTATCGATCGCACGATGACTGAGTTCCCGCGACCGACGATTACCGGTGGCGTGCAGCCATGAGACAAATAGAAAAGGCCCGAGCAAAACGCTCGGGCCTCTGAGCTGTCTCTGGATCTCTCGACGCGCGGTATGCGCACCGGCTGCTTGTACAACCTAACACATCAGCCTGCGGATGGCAATGACTGCCCTAACGACCTCCCGGGCCCATCTGCTTACGTCGCCATCGGTCGCGCGTACAAGCCTAACGCTCCGCCTCCGTCGCGATCCCGCGCAGCATGCCGGCGAAGATCAGGCTGTGGAGCGGAAACAACGCGTACCAGTACGCTAACCCGGCCAGCCCGCGCGGCTCGAACAGGGCCGTCTGCCGGATGACGCTGCGGTCGCCCTCACCGTGCACCTCGAACTGGAGCCACGCTCTCCCCGGCACTTTCATCTCCGCCCGCAGCCGCACGAGCCGGTCTCCCTCGACGGCCTCGACGCGCCAGAAGTCGAGCGGATCGCCGGGGAGCAATGCGGTCGGGTCGCGACGAGAGCGCCGCATGCCTGCCCCGCCGACGACGAGGTCGAGCGCGCCACGAAGCCGCCAGAGCCAGTTCGCGTAGTACCAGCCCACGTCACCGCCGATGCGCGTGATCGCCGCGAACGACGCGTGCGACGTCGCGGCGACCCCTAACGCGCGCGAGTCGACGAGCCTCGATCCGGAATGCGCTCCGCCCCACGGCGCCGCGCCGACCGACGAGCGCGCGTCCGACCACCGCGTCTCCGCCAGCTCGCGGTCCTCGTTCGCGCGTGCGCGCTCGAGTGCTTCACGCATGACGCGCGGCCGGATGGTCGGGAACAGCTCGCGAGCGCGCGACGACGTCACGACCGTTTCGTTGCGCAGGCTGTCGATCAACTTGCGGCCCACACGCGCGTACACCGGCGTCACGAGTCCGAGCCAGAGGCTCGACAGCCACGGGGTGAGCACGGGGACGCGGATGATGAGACGCTTGAGCCCACGCTGTCGTGCGTGCTCGCGGATCAGATCGAGATACGCGACCTGATCCGGTCCGCCGATCTCGACGACTTCGCTGCCGACCACCTCGGCATCGGACGAAGCGACGAGGTAGGCAATCACATCCTCGATCGCAATCGGCTGCGTGAGCTGGCGTACCCATCGCGGTGTCACGAGCACCGGCAGCCGCTCGACGAGCGCACGAACCATCTCGAACGACAGGCTCCCCGATCCGAGAATGATGGACGCACGGAGCTCGATGGTCGGGACGCCGGAGGCGCGGAGAATCCGCCCGACTTCGTGCCGGCTGGCGAGGTGCGGGGAGAGATCCGTCGCCGTGCCGAGGCCGCCGAGATAGACGATGCGGCGCACTCCGGCCGCGCGAGCCGCCAGCGCGAAGTTCGTCGCACCACATCGATCCTGGTCTCGAAAGTCGCTCCGTGAGCCCATCCCGTGCACCAGGTAGAACGCCGTGTCCACGTTCTCGAGCGCACGCTCGAGCGAGGGTGCATCGAGCACGTCCCCGCCGACGACCTCGATGCCGGGGGACACGCGGGCCGCGACCTCCTGGGGGCGGCGGGCGAGACATCGGATTCGCTCGCCGCGTTTGTCGAGTGCTCGGACGAGCCGACCGCCAACGTAGCCGCTGGCGCCGGTGACGAGGATGAGGCGCGTGCCGACGGACGACGCCGTTGGAGGCGGCGTGGTCGACGGCGTGGATTGCTCGTTAGGTATCACTGGTTGACGCGTCACGCCGCGTTCCTGTCGATCGGGTGGTTCGCGGTGGCCAGTGCGTCACGCAGATCGCGCAGGCTCGCGCCGACTCGAATCCCGAGCTGCCGGAGGTCATTCTCCATTTCCGCAACGCCAGCTCCGCCCACGATGATGGAAATGGACGGTGGGATCAGGGCGCGAAGGGTTCTGAGCTCGCCCAGCGTGCGCCCGGGGTCCTGGACGTAGGTGACACTCATCGCGATGACCCGCGCTTTGGTCGCGATCGCGGCGGCGGCAATGTCGCTGGCCGGCAAATCGGTACCGAGGTAGACCACCCGCCACCCCTCGCTCGCCGCGGTGGCGCCGACAAGGGCCGCGCCGATCGCATGGCGCTCGCCGGTGGGCGTGGCCACCAATACCCTCGCATCACCGGTTCCGCGCCCGATCGCTCGCATCGACTCGGCCACGATGTCGTGGATGGTGGATGAGGCGAGATGCTCGTGGGCGATGGTCAGACGCCCCGCGTACCATTCCTCGCCGATGCGCCGCAGGATCGGTGACGCGACGTCTTCAATGAATGACGTGATCCCCAACTGAGCGATCGCGCGTCGCAGGCTGTGCTCGAGGTCCGGGGTATCGAGTCGCGCGGTCGACTCGAGCGCCAGCTCGACGATATGGGCGGCGGTGTGAGACCCGGCATCTCGAGACTCCGATGCACCGCTGCCGATCTCACGCTCGGCGCGTGCGGCGTAGTCCTCCTGGGCCATCCGGGTGAGCTCGCTGGTGGAGAGGCGAGCGACCTGTCCGATGCTGCGACCGGCGGACGTGACCGCGTGCAGGAGGCGAAGGCGAGCGATGTCGGCGTCGGAGTAGGTGCGGTGGCCGCCGGAGCCTCGGGTGGGCTCGACCGCCTGGTAGCGGCGTTCCCAGATCCGGAGGATGTCTTGGGAGAGTCCGGTTCGCTCGGATGCTACGGCGATGGGGTGTTTGGGGGTTGAGTCTTCCATGATGATGAAGATCGTCGCTTGTCCATGATTTGTCAAAGTAATTACGTTGGTCAAATGCTTGACATAGCCGGGCTGCTATGTGATATTACTTGGACAACGCATGGACAGAAAGGGCATGTGAGTCTCGCCGGACGCGAGAATGAGTCACTCAACTCGATCGAGGTAGCAATGAAGAAGCTGGACGTAGTCGCCGCCGTTCTCCTTGTGATCGGCGGCCTGAACTGGGGGTTCGTGGGGGCCGCCGGCATCGACCTCGTTGCAACGCTATTCGGTCCGATGTCGCCGTTGGGGCGCACGGTCTATGTGCTCGTCGGGCTGTCGGCGCTCTACCAGGCCATGCAGTGGCAGGGCATTCAGCGGCGGTGGCTGGCACCGGCGCGCTCCGCGCGCGCGTAGGCCGCGCCTAACGTTTCGATTCGAGGAATGACAATGCACCGCACCGCCAAGATCTGGATGGTCGCCGCTCTGGCCGCCGTCTCTACCGCGCCGGCAGTCGCGTCGGCGCAAAACGCTACCACCAAGGACAAGAAGCCAATGAAGAACATCGTGCAGGTCGCCGTCGAGGCAGGCAGCTTCAACACGCTCGTCGCGGCAGTGAAGGCGGCGGGTCTCGTCGAGACCCTCTCCGGCCCGGGTCCGTTCACGGTTTTCGCGCCGACTGACGCCGCGTTCGCAAAGCTCCCGGCCGGGACGATCGACGCGCTGCTCGCGGACAAGGAGAAGCTCACGTCGATCCTCACGTATCACGTCGTGAGCGGCAAGGTCATGGCCGCCGACATCGTCAAGTCCAACGGCGCCACGCCGAAGACGGTGAACGGACTGCCCCTCGACATCGTCGTACGTGACGGCAAGGTGTACGTGAACGGCATAAACGTCGTCACGGCGGACGTCCAGGCGTCCAACGGCGTCATCCACGTCATCAACGCCGTCCTGCTGCCACAGGCCGCTCCGGTACCGGCGGGGCGTTAGGCGCAAGAGCACTGCGCACACCGCGCAGCGCGATCCGAACCGGGCCGCGAGCCGATCACGCTGGTGCGGTGGCAACGTCGCCACTCACCAGCGTTTTCGTTCAGCGTCGTCCATTCCTCGGTCCGGACGCGGCCCTGGTATCGCTCATCGCCGCCGACCTGCAGCTTCTGGAATGTGCTTCGCTGAGCGAGTTGCGGGTGACGAGCCGATCTCTCGCGTGACGGCCGCCCTGGCCGATCGATATCGCGTCGAGCGCCAGCTCGGCGCTGGATAGCGTCGATGCGAATCTGGCTCGATGCCGATGCCACGCCGCGCGACGTGAAGGAGATCGTGTTTCGCGCCGCGCACCGACTCGCGATCGACACGGTCGTCGTGGCGAACCAGCGCGTGCCAATTCCGCCGGGGCATCCGACGATCAGCGCGGTGCGGGTGGAAGGCGGTCCCGACGCAGCGGACCGGTATATCGCCGAGAACGCAACGGCGGGCGATGTCGCCGTAACCGCGGACATCCCGTTGGCCGCGATGCTCGTGGGCGCCGGCGTCGTGGTCATCGATCCGCGCGGTTACGAGCACACCGCGGAGACCATCGGTGAGCGACTGAGCGTGCGCGACTTCGCGGACGCTCTTCGCGGCGCGGGCGTCGAGACTGGCGGACCACGGCCATACTCGCCAAAGGACAAGCAGGCGTTCGCGTCAGCGTTCGACCGAGCGCTCACGCGAGCGCGACGCACGGGCTGACCGCGCCGAGCTCCTTCCAAACGTGAATCTCGCGAAGGTGGAGGCGCTGCGTCCTCAGGCCGAGCGCGCGCGCTCCACAGCGCGTGTAAGTGCACGCCGAGTATAGACAACGGCGAGGTTGTTCTTATAGGCGGCGCCGCCGCCCGTCAGGTCCCGCAACTCGAGACCCTCGGCCGCTCGCTGCGCGGCCGCCTGGATCTCCTCGGCTGTGGGTGCCTTCGCCATCAGCGCCTGCTCGACCCCCGCGAGCCGTGTCGCGTGCGGCGTCAGGCCCGTGACGGCGACGCGCGCGCGCTCGACCGCGCCGTTGGCCCCGAGCGTCACGACCGCCGCGACGCCAACGATCGCGTAGCCCGACGCGGGGTCCGCATACTTCTCGTACGCGCCGCCGGTTCGCGCGGGTGCGACCGGAACGCGTACCTCGACGAGCAGCTCATCCGGCGCGAGCGTCGACGAGAACATCCCCGTGAAGAACTGATCGATCGGGATGGTCCGCGGTCCGCCGCGACCCACCACGCGAAGCTCCGCGCCCAGCGCGAGCGTCACCGCGGGAAGGTCGGCCGCGGGGTCGGCGTGTGCGAGACTTCCGCCGATCGTCCCCATGTTGCGGACCTGCGCATCGCCAATGCGACCCGCCGCTTCCGCGAGAATCTTCGCCTTGCCGTGGATCAGTCCGGACGCCGCGACGGCGGCGTGCGGTGTCGTCGCGCCGATGCGAAGCACGCCACCCTCCTCGCGAATCCCCGCGAGCTCCGCGATTCGGCGAATGTCGATCAGGTGCGCCGGTTGCGCAAAGCGTAGCTTCATGACGGGGAGCAAGCTGTGCCCGCCCGCGATCAGCTTCCCGTCCTCGGCGTACGTCACGAGCATGGCGAGGGCGTCGTCAACACTCTCGGCGCGATGGTACTCGAAGGGTGCGGTGTACATGCGCTATCTCCCGGTGTTAGACGACGCGGTACGCGCGGACTGGATCGCCTGCCAGACCTTCGGTGCCGTCAACGGCATGTCGATGTGCCTAACGCCGAACGGCTTGAGGGCATCCATGACCGCGTTGACGACCGCGGGCGGCGAGGCGATCGTTCCCGCCTCGCCTACACCCTTGATGCCTAACGGGTTGACGGGGGACGGCGTCACCGTGCGATCGAGCTCGAAGAACGGCAGCTGGTGCGCCTTCGGCAGACCGTAGCTCATGAGCGAGCCGGTGATGAGCTGCCCACTTTCGTCGTACTCCGCGCCTTCCCACAGCGCCTGGGCGACGCCCTGCGCGATCCCGCCGTGCACCTGGCCGTCGACGATCATCGGGTTGATCACGTTGCCCACATCGTCGACCGCGATGTAGCGCAACAGCGAGACCGTCCCGGTGTCCGCGTCCACCTCGACCACCGCGATGTGTGTGCCGAACGGGTACGTGAAGTTCGGCGGGTCGAAGAAGCTCGTTGCCTCGAGGCCGGGTTCCATCCCGGCGGGCATGCTGTGCGCCAGGTACGCCGCCAGGCTGATGTCGGGGAGTCCCTTGGATCGATCAGGAGAGCCTCGCACATGGAAGCGACCGTTCGTCAGCTCGATGTCTTCCGGTGCGGCTTCGAGCATGTGCGCGGCGATGCGCTTGCTCTTCTCGACGACCTTGTCGAGGCCCAGTACGATCGCGGTCCCGCCAACGGCGCCGCTGCGGCTGCCGTACGTCCCCATGCCGAACTGGACGCGACCCGTGTCACCATGCACGACTTCGACATCATCGATGTCGATGCCGAGCCTGTCCGCAACAATCTGCGCGAAGGTTGTCTCGTGTCCCTGGCCCTGCTGCTGCGACCCGGTCAGGACGGTGACTTTTCCCGTCGGATGGACACGCACGGTCGCGCTCTCGTAGAGGCCGGCCTGCGAGCCGAGCTGACCGACGACCTGCGATGGCGCGAGGCCGCACGCTTCGATGTAGCTCGATAAACCGACGCCGATGTACCGGCCCTGCTTGCGCAGCTTCTCCTGCTCGGCGCGGAGGTTCGGATAGTCCGCCATGTCCAGCGCGCGATCGAGCGCCGGCTCGTAGTTCCCGCTGTCGTACTGCAGCGCGACCGGCGTCAGGTACGGGAACTGATCCGGCGGGATGAAGTTGCGCCGGCGCAGCTCGGCCGGGTCGACCCCCAGCTCGCCGGCGCCCAGGTCGATCATCCGCTCTAGCAGATAGCACGCTTCCGGCCGCCCCGCGCCGCGGTACGCGTCGACCGGTGTCGTATTCGTGAAGACCCCGGTCACGTCAGCGTGGATGGCCGGGATGCGGTACTGCCCGGAGAGGAGGGTGCCGTAGAGGTAGGTCGGGATGGCCGGCGCGAACAGCGTCAGGTGCGCGCCGAGGTTGGCCAGCGTTTTCACACGGAGGCCCACGATCCGGCCGTTGGAGTCGAACGCCATTTCGGCGTCGGTGACGTGGTCGCGCCCGTGTGAGTCGGTCATGAAGCTTTCGCGCCGTTCGGCGGTCCACTTCACCGGCCGCTCGAGCGTTCGCGCCAGCCACGCGACGACGACTTCCTCGGTGTAGACGAAGACCTTCGACCCGAACCCGCCGCCCACGTCCGGCGAGATGACGCGGAACTTATGCTCGGGGAGCCCGAGCACGAACGCGCCCATGATTAGTCGGTGGACGTGCGGGGCCTGGGACGTGACCCAGAGCGTGAGCTCGTCGGTCGCCCGCACGTAGGTGGCGAGCGACGCGCGCGGCTCCATGGCCACCGGAATGAGGCGCTGATTGATGAGCCGCTGCCTAACGACCGTCGCGGCGCTCGCGAACGCAGTGTCCGTCGCGGCCGCGTCGCCGATCTGCCAGCGAAAGCACACGTTGTCCGCGCCTTTGGTCCGCACGATGGGCGCCCCCGCCGCCAGCGCCTTCTCGACGTCCGCTACCGCGGGAATTGGATCGTAGTCCACCGCCACGAGCTCGGCCGCATCGCGTGCGGCGTACGGCGAGTCGGCGACGACCACTGCGACGGCTTCGCCCACGTAGTGCACCTTATCGACGGCGATCGCGTGGTGGTTGCTCGGCTTGAGCTCCGGAAGCAGCCAGCCGACGGGGATACCATTCACGCCGGCTTCGACGAGGTCCGTCCCTATGTACACGCCGACGACGCCGGGATACGCACGAGCGGCGTCGAGATCGATGGCGCGAATGGTCGCGTGTGCGTGCGGGCTTCGAACGAACGCGGCGTGCACCGTGCCGTGCAGACGAACATCATCGGTGTAGAGCCCTCGTCCCGTGAGGAAGCGCGGGTCCTCCTTCCGGCGCACGCGTGCACCGAGGAAACGCTCCACCGTGCCCTCGGCGCTTGCCGGCGTCGGCCGCTCGACGCCAGTGGCGGGAGTCGGAGTCGTAGTCGTGGCCATGGTTCGCGTTCCTCAGCGTTTCGGGCTTCTGGGTACTGCGATATCGGCGCCGCTCGGCGACGAGAGAATACCGCCGGGTAGCGACTCGGGCGGGATCACATCGCCTGGCACCAGCGCGGGCATCTCGGTGGTATGCGCCATCTGCCAAACGACCGCCTGGACGGCCCGCACGATGTTGTGGTAGCCGGTGCATCGACACAGGTTGCCGGCGAGTCCCTCACGGATCTCCTCGGCGGATGCGGTCGGGTTGTCGCGTAGCAGCCCGACCGCCGTCATTATGACGCCCGGCGTGCAGAACCCGCATTGCAGGCCGTGCTCCTGCCAGAACGCTTCCTGCAATGGGTGGAGCTGTCCGTGCGGCCGGAGGCCTTCGATCGTGGTGACCGTGCCGCCGTCGGCGGATGCTGCGAGCACCGTGCACGATTTCACCGCGCGACCGTCCAGGTGGACAGTACATGCACCACACTGGCTCGTGTCGCAGCCGATGTGGGTGCCGGTGAGATTCAGCGTGTCGCGAAGGAAGTGCGCGAGCAGCATTCGCGGCTCGATCTCGCGCTCGTGAACGGTGCCGTTCACGGTGACGTTGATCCGCGGCTTGGTCGTTGCCATTCGCGGTTTTCCTTTACCGAGGAGTCGGCTGGAGAGATGCTCGAACGATTGGGCAACCATGTAGCGCGCTGTGAGGGGCGTCAAGAAGCGGCGCACCAACGCAGATCACTCCCTCCCGAGTCGCCGCGCGAGCGCGTGAAACCTGGGGTCGTCCCGAAGCGGTGCCAGGCGCGGATCGATCATGAGGTACGCCAGCACGGTCGAGCGTTCCTCGTACGCACGCTCGAGGTCGCGGAGTGCTTCATTCCGCTGCCCGAGCCCGGCATGCACCAGCGCGAAGTAGTAGGACGGCACGTAGCTTCCGGCCGCCGCCGAGCGCAGCGCACGCAGCACGCTTAGTCCCTGCTCTTTTCTCCCGGCCGCCGCGTAGACGTGGCCGAGCGACGCCTTGCGATTGAGGCTGTTTCGGCTGATGGGCTCCAGAATCGCGATTGCCTCGTCCGGCTTCCCTTGCTGTTCGGCGACGAGGCCCAAGCCCCACCTGACGGTGAGGTCGGTGGAATCGGTCTTGAGGATTTCGCGGAGTCGTCTCCCCGCGTCGTCATAGCGGCCGGCGAAGTAGTCGAGCAGGGCACGGTTCGCCTGGAGCGATGCCGACAGAGGGTCGAGCTCCACGGCGCGCTCGAGCTGGGCGATCGCCTCGTCGAGCCGGCCCCGCGATGCGAGAAAGCGGCTGTACGAGAAGTACGCATCGGCGTAGCTGGGCTGCAGCTCGAGCGCACGTTTGAATTCCTGCTCGGCGGCCCGCCAATCCCACTCGTAGTAGGCGCGGATATAGGCGTTCGCGGCGTGCGCTTCCGCCAACGTCTCGTCGAGCTCCAGTGCTCGGACGAGCGCCGCGCGGGCCTTGGGCAGCACGTCGATCGGCGGTACGTCCGTGAAGAACGGAAGCGATGTATAGTAGTTGGCGAGGCCGACGTTAGGCGGGGCCCACTCCGACGCGATCCGGCTGGCTTGCTCGAAGAACGCCCGTGCCTGCTCCAGCTCGCCGCGCTCCAGGTGGAAGCGACCGCGCAGGTAGGCATCGTACGCTCGTTGATCGACCTCACGGCGTGCGCCGAGGCGGCGCTGCTCGGCGCCGTCGAGGTTGGCGTCGATCGAGGCGGTGATAGCCGTGGTGATTTCGCGCTGCAGGTTCGGGAGCTCGCCGAGCCGCCGTTGATAGTCTCTGGCAAAGAGGACCGTGCTGTCACCGACGTGCAGGAATTTCACGTTGACCGACACGCTATCGCCCGACCGCTGAACCGAGCCGGTCACGACGGCATCGACGTGAAGGTCGGCGCCGAGGCGTGCGAGCGACCGAGCGGCTCCCTGCGCCACCTCACCCGATGAGCGCGACAGGACCTTCAACGCGCCGATCTGTGCGAGATCGGCGGTGAGTCCGTCCGTCATCCCGACACCCAGATAGGAGCTGTCAGGGTTGCTCGTGAGATCCTTGAACGGGAGTACCGCGATGGCTCTGACCGCATGAGACGCATCGGGCGTTGCGCGCCTCGCGGGTCCAACACCCAGCCACCATGCCGTCGCCGCCGCCAGCACCGCGACGCCTAACGTGATCATCAATGGCGGACGCGCCCACCGGGCGAACCGACGTTGCGACGGAAGGGGCACGGCCAGAGCCTCTGCGTGGTCCGGGACCTCCAGGGCGTTCAGGAACTGCTGGATCGACGCAAAACGATCGGCGGGCAGCTTCGCCATGGCCCGCAGAATCGCCGTCTCCATCGCCTTGGGCACCGTCTGCCTAACTACACGCAGACTGGGCACAGGCTCGGCGAGGTGCCGGGCGATGACCGCTTGCGTCGTCGGTCCTGTAAACGGCGGCTGACCGATCAACATCTCGTACAGGGCGCACGCCAGGCTATACTGATCGCTCCGACCATCCACCACCGTGCTTCCCCCCGCCTGCTCGGGGCTCATGTACTGCGGTGTGCCGATCGCGATTCCACTCATGGTGAGCTGCTCCGGACCCGCGGCGTGGAGCGCTCGGGCAATGCCAAAATCGGCGACGACGGCAACGCCGCCGGACATCATGATGTTCTCGGGCTTGATATCCCGATGGATGACGCCGTGCTCGTGCGCGTACTGCAGCGCGCTGCCGACTTCGCGAGTGATCTGGAGGGCGGTGGCGATTGGAAGCTGCTGTTCGCGCGCGAGGAGCTGGCGGAGCGACTCGCCTTCGACGAACGGCATGACGTAGTAAAGGAAGGGGCCCGCCGGCACCTGCCCCGAGTCGAAAAGCGGAAGAATGTGCGGGTGCTGTAGCGTCGCGGCGATTTCGATTTCGCGGAGGAATCGCTCGCTGCCCACGGCAGCCGACAGCTCCGGCTTGAGCACCTTGATCGCGACCGGTCGACGGTGTTTCAGATCCTCGGCGAGAAAAACGACCGCCATGCCGCCGTGGCCGAGCTCCCGCTCGACCCGGTAGCGATCACCGAGCGCCGCCGCGAGCTGATCGAGGAGCTCCATGGGTCTAGTACGTAGGCGAGGTCGCGCTCGAGCGAGGTCCAGTCAGCCTCGCGTCGAGCGCGACGCTCGGCATCTTCCTACGCGGTTGGCGCAGCCTCGTTCGAGCTCCACATGACCTGGGCCACGCGCCACGTTCCGTCGGCGCCGCGTCGCGCGATGTCCGTGTACTTCCCGTCGAAGTCGACCTTCTGGCCGGACACATCGAGGGTCATTCTGACCCAGCCACGAAGCCACGCCAGGTCCCCAGCCTCCTCGATGTGGTCGATGCCCCATCCCATTTTCGAAATGGTCGGGAAGCCGTCGAGGAACGGCCGGACGGCTGCGCCCTCGGCGAGCGGCCCGTTAGGCGGCGAGAACGCGACGTCGTCGGTGCAGAACGACAACAGGGCGTCCCAGTCTCGTGCCACACAAGCGAGGGTCCAGGGTTCGACGAGCGCGCTCATGGCGGATGCAGCGGAACTGCTGGTGGTGGTCTCTGCTGCGGTCGCTGACATGGTGCCTCCGGACGAAAATGGGCCGGAAGCATCCGGCCCACGCGGTATGCCGCCGTCGTCGGCTCTTCATCGTGCCGTGCGCGGAGGCCGAACGCAAGAGCCTGGCACCCATCGGGCGCGATCAGAAATCAGCGTCAGCGCGCCCGCGCCCACTCCAGCACGCCCGAGCGCCTAACGCCGGGATAGGGTATGTCGTTCCCCTTGACCGCGCGCCACAGGATCCGGTTGAACTCGTCGTCATCCGCCCGATCCTCGCCCGCAAGGTCGAGCCGATCCGACCGGCGCGCGTTCTCGTCGAGCGCCAGGTTCTGCTCCGTCATCGACTGCGTGGGCCTCAAGGCCTCGAATGGGCGCAGGTCGGGCGCGGACCGCCAGATCTCGCGCAGCGGACGGCCGAAATGATCGAACTGTGAGAGCGTCCCGAGCCCGAGGATCTCCTCCACCGTCGCCAGGACGTCGGTCGTGTTCACGAAGCGATGTAGCACGCCGCCCGCCGCCCACGGTGAGATCACGAGCAGAACAGACCGATGCGAGTCGACGTGATCGGGACCCGCCTGTGCGTCGTCCTCGAGCACGAACACAGCGGTCGATTTCCAGAACTGCGAGCGTGACAATGCCTCGACGATGCGCGCGAGCGCGAGATCGTTGTCGGCCATATATGCCTTCGGGGTCGGGGAACCGCGTCGAGCGCCGGCGGTGTGATCGCTCGGCAAGTGGAGCGTCTCGAGCGCCGGCATCTGCCCCGTTCGCTCGTGCTCGCGGAGCTCGGCGATCCACGCGTCGGCCCGACGTTGATCCGGGATCGCCATGTCGAACGGCGGATAGGTCGAGCTCGTATACGGCCGCATCCACTCATCGCTCGCACGATACCTCGGTGCGCCCGAGTCAGCACCCGGCACCGGCTCGGCACGCTCGCCGTAATTCCTCAGCGACACATTCTTCTTGATCGCTTCGTTCCACAGGAATCCAGCCGCGGGAATGTCGACGTCGTCGGCATCCTCGCGATCGGGTCGCTTCGATCGGTATGCGTCGGGCGTGGTCTTCTCGCCGTAGTCGGTGACATACCCCGCGGTAGACCACATGTGGCCCTGCGCGCTCACCTCTGCGTTGACGAAGAAGCGATCGTACAGCCCGAAACGTTCCGCCAGCGCGTGGTGGTTCGGCGAGACATCGCGCGGGAAGAACACGAGCCTCGCGTCGCCGTCGCCCTGCGTGAGATCGCCAAACACCTGATCGTAGGTCCGGTTCTCCTTGATGATGTAGACCACGTGCTCGATCGGCGGATACGCGGCACGCGGACCTGTCGAGGTAGTCCACCCGTTCGCGTTGGCAACGCGCCGCGTCAGCGCATCGAGCTCCGCACCGCTCGCGTTGGCGGGCAGCACGGTGATGGTGCCGTCGAGTTGGCCCAGCGTGTAGCCACGGGACCCGCGTGCGAGCGGCGCGCTGGGCACCGGACCGTTCGGGTTCGGACCAGCCCCGCGCCCCTTGCCGTTCACGACCCATAGCGAATCGCCGGATGGCACAACGGCGGTCGGGTACCACTGCGTCGGGACGCGGCCAGTGAGCTGATCAGTGCCATGCGCCGAGGCCACGTCGGATGACTTCGCCGACAGATCGAACACGGCGACGGCATTGTTGTCTGCCTCGGCGGCGTAGAGCCGGCTGCCGTCGGGCGACAACGCCAACGCGTTAGGCGTGCTCCCTTCCTTCACGCCGTCGGGCGGCGGGTCGAGCAGCCAGCCCGTCACCTGTCGCGCGCGCGTGTCGACGACCGCGATTCGGTCCGTGCTTGCCGACGCCACGAACGCCCGGGTGCCGCTCGCGTTCAGCACGAGCGCCGATGGATGTCTCCCGACTTCGATGATGCCCTCGCGCGTGAGGCGTCCACCGCCGCCGTCCGGCACGAATGCCGTGACGGTCGAACCGCCCCACGCCGTCACGTACACGTGACCGTCCCGGGCAACGCCGACCGCATACGGGAATCGGCCGGCACCGAGTCGCTGCACCACCCGACGGGTCGAGAGATCCAGGACGGCGAGCGAGTCGCTCAGGTTCTCCGCGACGTAGAGTGTCCGACCGTCAGATGAGATGCCGACGCCTGCGGGATAGCGTGTGCCCGGCTGCCCCGATGCGCCGTGTCCCAGCGCGAAGCTGTCGGTCAGCACGGCGGGCTTGGTCGCGTTAGGCGACCACCTGTATTGATACACCGCGTCCGCGGAGCCGCCAGAAACGTACAGCGCGCGGCCGTCGTTGCTCCACGCGAGGCCAACGAACGCGCCTGGCTGCTCGACGTGCTGGACGAGGGTGCCGGTCGCGCGCGAGACGACATCGATGCCCTGCTGGCGCCAGCCGCTCAGCGCAAGCACGAGATGTTTCCCGTCGGGTGATAGGACGGCCGAGAGCGGCATGTTGCCGACGGGGATCGACCGGCCGGCGGGGTCGAGTCGCGCGCCGGTACTCAGCCTGTTCGAGTCGAGACTCGCCGGGGCGCTCTGGGCCGATGTGCCGCCCGTGGTCTTCCCGGACCCGCAGGCGATGATTGTGGCGATCAGGGCAGCCGACGTGATGCGCTGCATAAGCGTGGGCTCGTTTGATGTGCGCGGAAAGATACAGAGCACGCACTTACGCGCGGGTTGGTTCATCCGCAAAAACTGGCTCGTTGCGCGCGGGGGCTTCGGCCCCGAGGAGCGATCCTGATTGATCCGAGTAATCCGAGGCATCCGTTCCCGCTTCGTCTGTGGGGCCGGCCCTCTCAAGTCCGGCATCTACGCGAAGGGGTGCGCGGATGCTTCGGATCTGGCGGATCCGCAGCGCCGCCTCGTCACTTCGCGGCAAGCGGCGCTGGCGGGTGCGGGCGGCGATGGTGCGTCAGGTCGTCTGTCGTGGAACGCAGGTGCAGCCTAACGCCAGCCTTCGTGCAGGGTACCGTCGCGTGAAGCGGCGCGAAGCCACGCTCTCTTATGTTACCGGTGCAGGCACAGTCCGCCAGCAGCGGCCGAGTCGCGCTTCGCCGATTCCCGATTCCCGATTCCCGATTCCCGATGACGTAGGGGTATTGCGCCCTTCACCCGTTATAGTCATATACACGTTCACGCGCTCATGACCATCGCCGCCGCCCAGACCCGACTTCTTAGCCTGCTCCTTATTACCGCGATTCTCCTCGCGGTAGTACTCGGCGTTTGGGAGTCAGGCACCATGATCGCGCGAATGTAAGCAACGCGAACCGCCGCCCTCCCGACAACCACCACTCGGGACGGGCGAACGAAGCTGATAAGGCCCCTTCCGAGTGCGGAAGGGGCCTTTGTCGTCTCAGCCCATCACGAATGCGATCCGACACGATCAAACGAGGATTCCACCGCGCACCGCACCGGGCCCTGCTCCGCGCCACAGGGCAGCTCCGGAGCGCCAGCGACTTCGACAAGCCGTTCATCGCGGTGTGCAACTCCTACGTCGACATCGTGCCCGGCCACGTCCACCTGCAGGAGTTCGGACGCGTGGTGAAGGACGCGATTCGCGAAGCCGGCGGCATTCCGTTCGAGTTCAACACGATCGGCGTCGACGACGGGATCGTCATGGGGCACGCCGGCATGCACTACTCCCTGCCCTCTCGCGAGCTGATCGCCGATTCCGTCGAAACGATGGCGCGCGCCCACTGCTTCGACGGGATGGTGTGCATTCCGAACTGCGACAAGATCGTGCCCGGCATGCTGATGGGCGCGGCTCGCGTGAACATCCCGACGATCTTCGTGTCCGGCGGACCGATGGCAGCGGGTGTCGATCGGAGCGGCAAGAAGATCGACCTGATCTCCGTGTTCGAAGGCGTCGGGGCACGCGCGGCGGGACTGATCGACGACGCACGACTCGACGACCTCGAGGTCAACGGGTGCCCGACCTGCGGCAGCTGCAGCGGGATGTTCACCGCGAACTCGATGAACTGCCTCTGCGAAGCGCTCGGGATCGCATTGCCAGGCAATGGGAGCGCGCTGGCGACGTCGCCCGAGCGGCTCGCACTCGCGCGGTGCGCCGGGACGCATCTGCTGCGCATGGTCCGCGACGACGTGCGCTTCCTCGACATCGTGACGCCCTCCGCAATCGACAACGCGATCGCGCTCGATGTCGCGATGGGTGGCTCGACGAACACCGTGCTGCACGTCCTGGCGCTCGCGCGCGAAGCGGGCCTCGAGTACCGGCTCGCGCGCTTCAACGACGTGGCGGCGCGCGTGCCACATCTCGCGAAGGTTTCGCCGGCCTGGGATGGCGATCGCCAGTGGCACATGCAGGACATCCACGCTGCCGGTGGTATTCCGGCGATTCTCAAGACGCTATCCACCAGGCCCGACGTTCTCGACCTCGAGGCTCGGACCGTCACCGGTCGCACGCTCGCCGAGAATCTCGAGGGTGTCGAGAATCGGAATCCGGAGTGCATCCGACCGCTCGAGTCGCCACATGCCGAGCGTGGCGCCCTGTGCTCGCTTTTCGGATCGCTGGCGCCGGACGGTGCCGTCGTGAAGGTCGGCGCCGTGGAGCAACACGAGATGTCATTCCGCGGACCGGCGCGCGTGTTCGACGGCGAAGAAGACGCCACGATCGGCGTCCAGGATGGTCGTATCGCGCCGGGCGACGTCGTCGTCGTCCGCAACGAAGGCCCGAAGGGCGGTCCGGGAATGCGGGAGATGCTCGCTCTGACGAGCATGCTCAAAGGCATGCCGCTCGGCGCATCCGTCGCGCTGATTACGGACGGTCGTTTTTCAGGGGGAACTCGCGGCCTCTGCATCGGACACGTCTCTCCGGAAAGCGCGGAGGCCGGTCCGATCGCGCTCGTTCGCGACGGTGACATGATCGAGATCGATCTCGCCGCGCGACGTCTCGACGTCTGCGTGGGCGACGACGAGCTGGCGCAGCGGCGGCGTGCGTTCGTTCCTCCCGCGCAGAAGTTCGAGCGCGGATGGCTCGCTCGTTATGCGCGGCTCGTGACGAACGCGAGCCAGGGAGCGGTGCTCGCATGACGAACGCGACCGAGCTGCGCAGCGGAGCGCAGATCCTGTGCGAAGCGCTCATCCGCGAGGGCGTCGAGGTCATGTTCGGCATCCCCGGCGGCGCGATCATGCCGTTCTATCACGCGATGTGGGAGTATCGCGACCGGTTGCGTCATGTGCTCTGTCGTCATGAGCAAGGCGCGGGTCACGCCGCGGAAGGGTATGCGCGCGCCTCGGGACGTGTTGGCGTGTGCGTCGCAACGAGCGGACCCGGCGCGACCAATCTCGTCACGCCGATAGCCGACGCGTGGATGGACTCGACTCCGCTCGTCGCGATCACCGGTCAGGTGTCGAGCGCGCTCCTCGGCACCGATGCATTCCAGGAAACGGACATCACGGGGATTACCATCCCGATAACGAAGCACGGGTATCTCGTCACCGACGCGCGCGACATTCCGCGCGTGGTGCGTGAGGCGTTCCACCTCGCATCGACAGGACGCCCGGGACCTGTGCTCATCGACGTCACGAAAGACGCGCAGCAGTCGCGCGTGGTGCCTGAGTGGGACGTCGAGCTCGATCTCCCCGGCTATCAGTTCTTCAGTGAGCCAGCGCCACACGCGGTCCATGCGGCCGCGACGCTGCTCGCGGGTTCAGTCAAACCACTCATCCTCGCTGGCAACGGCGTGATTCAATCGGGCGCCTCGCGCGAGCTGCTTGCGTTGGCCGAGGCGACTCAAGTGCCCGTGATCACGACGCTGCACGGCAAGGGCGCCTTCCCGGAGGACCACCACCTCGCGCTCGGCATGCCGGGGATGCATGGGTGGGTGCACGTGAATCGTGCGATTCAGGAGTGCGACCTGCTCATCAACATCGGTGGGCGATTCGACGACCGCGTGACCGGAAAGGCGTCCACGTTCGCGCCAAAGGCGAGGATCGTCCATGTGGACATTGATGGCTCCGAGATCGGGAAACTCGTGCGCGCCGATGTCGGGATCGTGGGCGATGCACGCAAGGTGCTGCGCGAGCTACTTCACACCGTCTTGGCGGACGCCGCACTGCTGCGCGAAGGAGGCCGCGACGACGGTCGGTTCCGAAGGCGCGCGGCGTGGCTCGCCGAGATCCGCGAGATGCAGGCGGAGCACCAGCCTCGTCAGGCGTATGCGCAACGTGCGCAAACCACCGGTCTCATGCCGCACGATGTGTACGCCGCGCTCGACGCATCGCTCCGCGAGCGACGGCATGGTGTGCGCGTCATCACGGACGTCGGCCAGCACCAGATGTGGGCCGCCCAGCTCATCGAGTGGCGCGAGCCCCGGACGCACATCACCAGCGGGGGTGCGGGCACGATGGGGTTCGCCGTGCCAGCCGCGTTAGGCGCGGCCCTCGCGTGCCCCGATGACACCATCTGGGCTGTGGTTGGCGACGGCGGCTTTCAGATGACCAACCAGGAGCTCGCCACCATTCGTCAGGAACGCATCCGCAATGTGAAGGTCGCGATCATCAACAACGGCTATCTCGGGATGGTGCGGCAGTGGCAAGAGCTGTTCGAGGGACGGCGGTACAGCGGCACGCCGCTCTCCGGCCCTTGCTTCGCCCGTCTCGCGGAGGCCTACGGCCTCCTCGGCGTCACCGTCGAACGCACTGAGGAGGTGGGCGACGCGATTGCGCTCGCCCAGGACCACGACGACGCCGTGGTCATCGATTTCCGCGTCGAGCGCGAAGCGAACGTGTTCCCGATCGTTCCCGCCGGAAGGAGCATCGGCGAGATGATCACCGCTCACGAACCTAACGACCGCCACGAACAGACCCAGACGTTCCGCACATGAAACACACCCTGACCGCACTCCTGCAGGACCGTCCCGGTGCCCTGAATCGCACGGTGAGCCTGTTTCGCCGGAGAGGGTTCAACATCGAGAGCCTGAGCGTCGCGCCGAGCGAGACGCCTGGGTTGAGCCGGGTAACGATCGTCGTCGACGAGCCGAACATCGACCGTGTGGTGAAGCAGTTCACACGTCTCATCGAGGTCGTCGACGTCAGCGAAACCGCCAGCCACCATGCCGTGGAACGGGAGACGGCGCTCGTGAAGGTACAGCCTCGCGGCGTCAGCACGGCCGAGCTCACAACGCTCAGCACGGCGGCAGGCGCCCGCGTGGTCGACACGAACGAGGCCGCGATGATCTTCGAGATCACGGACACGCCGGACACCGTTGCGACCTTCGTCAACGGAATGCGCGAGCTCGGGCTCGTCGCCGTGACACGAACCGGGCGCGTGGTCATGCCGCGCGGCGCAGTGCCGCTGACCATCCCGACGACTACCGTCCCATTCACCTCACAAGCCGATGGAGCTTCCGATGACGTCGCGGCCTGACCGCTCGCCTGGTGCTCGCCTCTACTACGACGCTGACGCCGATGTCGCTCGCCTTCGAGGACGGCGCGTCGCCATCATCGGCTTCGGGAGCCAGGGGCACGCCCACGCACTCAATCTTCGCGACAGCGGCGTCGACGTGCGCGTCGGCCTCCACGAAGGATCACCCAGTCGCGCGAAGGCGGAGTCGTTAGGTCTGCGCGTGGTCACGGCGAGCGAGGCGACGCGCGAAGCGGATATCGTGATGCTGCTCGTGCCGGACACCGCGCAGCGGGACGTCTATGACGCTGACGTGAGGCCGTGGCTCGTGGCAGGCAACACGCTGATGTTCGCGCACGGCTTCAACATCAGGTTCGGCCAGATCGAGCCACCTTCCGGTGTGGACGTCACCATGGTCGCTCCGAAAGCGCCCGGGCACCGCGTCCGCGAAGTGTTCGTTGACGGCGGCGGCGTGCCGGCGTTGATCGGCGTTCACCAGGATTCGTCGGGCCACGCGCTGGCGGACGCGCTCGCGTACGCGAAGGCGATAGGCTGCACCCGCGCGGGCGTTCTGGAGACGACGTTCGCCGAGGAGACGGAGACCGACCTGTTCGGTGAGCAGGCGGTGTTGTGCGGCGGTGTGTCGGCGCTCGTCAAAGCCGGGTTCGAGACACTCGTCGAAGCAGGGTACCAACCGGAGCTTGCCTACTTCGAGTGCCTCCACGAGCTCAAGCTCATCGTGGACCTGATGTACCGCGGTGGGCTGAGCTACATGCGCTACTCCGTGTCGGACACCGCCGAATACGGCGACTACACTGCTGGCCCCCGCGTGGTGAACGACGAGACTCGGCGCACAATGCGCGAACTCCTCGCCCGAATTCAGGACGGGTCGTTTGCGAGACAATGGATTGAAGAGAACGAACGCGGGCGACCCGAGTTCAACCGTGCACGCCGCGAGGATGTCGATCACCAGCTCGAGGTCGTCGGGCGAAGTCTCCGGCGGATGATGCCCTTCGTCGGTCCGGTGGAGACACGTCCTGGCGAATACCACAGCGCGCCGAGCGCCGAGCCGGCGCTATCTGTAGCAGGTCGTTGACGATGAGCGACGGCGCATCGGTCGATCGAGTATTGATCTTCGACACCACGCTTCGCGACGGCGAACAATCGCCCGGATGCACGCTGACATGCCCGGAGAAGCTCGAGGTCGCGCGTCAGCTTGTTCGTCTTCGAGTGGACATCATCGAGGCCGGCTTTCCGGCCGCGTCACCGGGCGACTGGGACGCTGTGCATGCCATCGCCTCGGAAGTCGGGGCGGGCATCGATCCGGGCGAGGTGCGCGGGCCTCCGGTGATCTGCGGACTCGCTCGGGCGACACCTAACGATATCGAGGCATGCGCTCGCGCGATCGCGCCTGCCAACCGTCGGCGCATCCACACGTTCCTCGCGACGTCAGACCTGCATCTCGAGCACAAGCTCCGCATGACCCGGCGAGAGGCGCTCGAAACGACATCCCAGATGGTCGCGCTGGCGCGGTCGCTCTGCGACGACGTCGAGTTCTCGCCGGAAGACGCGAGCCGATCCGACCCGGCCTTTCTCCACGAGGTGCTGGTCGCGGCCGTCGAGGCAGGAGCCACGACGCTCAACATCCCCGACACGGTCGGTTATGCCGTGCCTGACGAGTACTACGCCCTGGTGTCTGGCATTCGCGCGGCGATCGCCCGGCTTCCTGGCGCCGACCGCATCGTGCTGTCAGCGCACTGCCACGACGACCTCGGGCTCGCCGTCGCGAACTCCCTCGCCGGAATCCGCGCCGGGGCGCGACAGGTCGAATGCACGGTGAACGGCATTGGAGAGCGCGCCGGCAACGCAGCCCTGGAGGAGATCGTCATGGCCCTGCACACTCGCCGTTCGTTCTTCGACGTGTCCACCGGAATCGATACGTGTCAGATCGCCCGTTCGTCGCGTCTCGTCGCTCAACGCACGGGCTCACGTGTGGCGCCTAACAAGGCGATCGTCGGCACGAACGCCTTCGCTCACGAGGCAGGCATTCACCAGGACGGCGTCATCAAGCACCGGCTGACCTACGAAATAATGGTCCCGGAAGCTGTTGGCGTGGACGGTAACAGCCTCGTACTCGGCAAGCACTCGGGCCGGCACGCAGTCCGCCTCCGCCTTCGCCACCTCGGCCACACGCTCAGCGAGGCCGAGACGGGGCGGGTGTTCACGCGATTCAAAGAAGTCGCCGATCGAAAGAAGCACGTAGACGATCGGGATCTGGACGCGATCGTCGCTGGGGAGCTGGGTCGGCCGGCACAGCTGTTCGAGCTGGTCCTGCTGCAGGTCGGGTGCGGCACGCACAGCACGCCGAGCGCCACGGTCGGGCTTCGGGATACGACGGGCCAGACTCGCCTCGCGTCTGCGCAGGGCGATGGCCCAGTGGATGCCGTGTGCCGTGCGGTAAACGCCGTCGTGGGCGACCTGGCGCGGCTGGTCGAGTTTTCGGTCGACGCCGTCACCGAGGGGATCGATGCATTGGGCGGTGTGACGGTCCGGCTTCGACCGCTCGAAAGCACCACGGTCGATGCCGAAGTCAATCATGACGACGTCTATTCGACCAGCGGACCCGCGCGTACGCGCACGTTCACTGGGTTCGGCGCGCACACGGACATCATCGTTGCGACAGCGGAAGCCTATGTTGGAGCCATCAACGCGCTGCTGCGGGCGAATGCCGCTCAGCCGGAGACCGTGCGGGTGGCCTCGTGACCAGCCAGGCGAAGACGCTGTTCGAGAAGGTCTGGAACGCACACATCGTTAGGCGCGAGACCTCCGATGCGCCGGCGGTGGTGTACGTCGACCTCCATCTCGTGCACGAGGTGACGTCGCCACAGGCGTTCGCCGAGCTTCACAGTCGCGGCCTGCGGGTTCGTCGCCCCGATCGGACCGTCGCGACCATGGACCATTCGACACCAACGACTCCCCGGTCCGGCTTGACGCGACCATCCGCCGCGCCGCTTCCTGTGGTCGACTCGCAGGCTGCCGCTCAGCTCTCGCGACTCGAGGAGAACTGCGCCGAGCACCGGATCCCGCTATACAAGCTCGGCGATGACCGCCAAGGCATCGTTCACGTCATCGGACCCGAGCTGGGACTCACGCAACCGGGGATGACGGTCGTCTGCGGCGACAGCCACACGAGCACACACGGGGCGTTCGGCGCGCTTGCGTTCGGCATTGGCACCACCGAGGTCGCGCACGTGCTCGCCACGCAGTCTCTGCTGAGAGCTCGACCGCGCACCATGCAGATTCGCATCGACGGAACGCTGGGCCGCGGCGTCACCGCGAAGGATGTCATCCTCGCCGTCATCGCCCGGATCGGCATCGGTGGAGGTACCGGGCACGTGATCGAGTACGCCGGCTCCGCCATCCGCTCGCTCGACATGGAAGCACGGATGACGGTCTGCAACATGTCCATCGAGGCTGGTGCGCGCGCCGGCATGATCGCACCGGATGACACGACGTTCGAGTATCTCGCCGGCCGCCCGCATTCGCCCACGGATGCGCGGTGGGACCGAGCACTCGAATGGTGGCGGTCGCTGCCGAGCGATGCCGATGCCACATACGATCGGAGCCTAACGATCGACGCGTCGGCGCTCGCGCCGATGGTCTCGTACGGGACCAACCCGGGGATGGCGATACCGGTGGACGGCGCCGTGCCGCATCCACGAGACATCGCCGATCCGGAGAAGCGCCCCGCGCTCGAGAAGGCGCTGCGGTACATGGGCCTCGAGCCCGGAAGGCCGATTGCCGGACAGCACGTGGACGTCGTGTTCCTCGGGAGCTGCACCAACTCCCGATTGTCGGACTTGAGAGCCGCGGCGGCAGTGATGCGCGGCCGTCACGTCGCGCCGGGTGTCCGGATGCTCGTGGTGCCCGGCTCGCAGCAAGTGAAGCGCGACGCGGAGCACGAGCGACTGGACGAGGTGTTCCGCGAGTCTGGCGCGGAGTGGCGCGAGCCAGGCTGTTCGATGTGCATCGCGATGAACGGCGACCGCGTGGATGCCGGTCAGTACGCAGTCAGCACCAGCAACCGGAATTTCGAGGGACGACAGGGTCCGGGGGCACGCACCTTCCTGGCAAGCCCACTCACCGCCGCTGCGACTGCCGTGACTGGCGTCATCACCGACGTTCGCACCCTGAGCTGACGATGCCCACTCTCCAGCCATTCAGTACACTCACGTCGACGGCCGTCTTTCTTCCGCACGACGACATCGACACCGATCAGATCATCCCGGCCAGGTTTCTCACGACGACCGAGCGCTCGGGGCTCGGAAAGTACCTCTTCAACGATTGGCGTTACGACAAGACCGGCCTGCCGCGTGCGGATTTCCCGCTGAATGCCGCAGTAGCACGTGATGCGCGAATCCTGGTTGCCGGCCGCAACTTTGGATGTGGCTCGTCGCGCGAGCATGCGCCGTGGGCATTGCTTGATTTCGGCTTTCGCGCGGTGGTCGCTCCGTCGTTTGGCGACATCTTCCGCGAAAACGCACTGAAAAACGGATTGCTCCCTGTCGCGCTCGCGAGAGCCGATCACGAGATGGTCGTGTATCGGCTCGCGGGTGAGCCGAGCGTCGAGTTTTCCATCGACCTCGACGCACAAACGATCGCGCTCTCGGACGAGCGTCCGTTCACGTTCCCGCTCGACCCGTTCACGAAGCGATGTCTCGCGCTTGGCGTCGATCAACTGGGCTACTTGCTGGACGCTGCGGTGGAGATTGACGCGTACGAGCACGCTCACACCGACCGATAAAGGCCAACACGCCATGCATGCATCGATCGCAATTCTCCCCGGCGATGGCATCGGACCGGAAGTGACGTCCGAGGCGGTGCACATCCTTCACGTCGTGGCCGAGCGTTGGGGACATTCATTCGAGGCCCCGGAAGGGCTGATTGGAGGGTGTGCTATCGATGCCACCGGGGAACCGCTGCCTGCCGAGACCTCTCGTCTGGCGTTTCATGCCGACGGCGTGCTGCTTGGCGCCGTTGGAGGCCCACGGTGGTCCGACCCGGACGCCGCGGTGCGGCCGGAGCAGGGTCTGCTCGGGTTGCGACAGGCGTTAGGCCTCTACGCGAATCTCCGTCCAATTTCCGTGCATCCGGCTCTGTCGGCAGTCTCGCCGGTCAAATCCGACCGGCTTGTCGGCGTCGACATCCTGTTTGTCCGCGAGCTCACCGGCGGGATTTACTTTGGCGAGAAGACGCGCCAGGCTGTCGGCGGCGGCGAGCGGGCGACGGATCTGTGCGTCTACACGACGGAAGAGATCGAGCGTGTTGTTCGCATCGCGGCTCGGCTCGCGCGCGAACGCCGGCTCAAGCTGACTTCCGTCGACAAGGCGAATGTCCTCGAAACGTCTCGTTTGTGGCGCCGCGTGACCAACCGCGTCGTGCACGACGAGTTCCCCGATGTCACGCTGGATCACATGCTCGTCGACGCCTGCGCGATGAGACTCGTGCAGGCGCCCGCCACGTTCGACGTGGTGGTCACCGAGAACATGTTCGGTGACATCCTGACCGATGAGGCGTCCATGCTCGCCGGATCCATCGGCATGCTGCCGTCGGCATCGTTAGGTGAGGCGCCATGGTGGAGCGAGGATGCGCCCGGGCCGACGACGAGGCCGGGCCTCTATGAGCCGGTACACGGGTCGGCGCCGGACATTGCCGGACGCGGTATCGCTAACCCGATCGGCGCGATCCTGAGCGTTGCCATGCTCCTTCGACACTCGCTCGGCCTCCACGAGGAAGCGCGCGCCGTCGAACGGGCGGTGGACGCCGTCGTCGCCGACGGGTGGGGAACTCCTGACATCGCCGCCTCGGACGGGCTTCGCTGCACGACCCGCGAGCTTGGCGAGCGAATCGCTGTCCGGTTGGTCGAGCTGCGCGATGACGAGACGCGTGCGGTCGGCTCGCGTGACACGACGCAGGTCGCCTGACGTGCCGCCGCGCTCAGCCGCTATCCGGCCGGCGGACAGGAATCAGGTCGATTCCGGGCTCGACGCCTGGGTCGGTTTGGTCGCGCACGGCGATACCGCTGCGTTCGAACGGATGGTCGACGAGTTCGCCGCACCGCTGCGACGGTTCGCGTTCCGATATACGCGGTCGCGCGACGTGGCGTCCGAGGTCGTACAGGACGTCTTCTACAAGCTGTGGAGGAATCGCACGAACGGCGCTGTATTCGCCGGGCGACAGCAACTGCAGGCGTACCTGTATCGAGCGGCCCGGAATAACGCGCTCGACTACATCGCGCGTGAAGCGACGCGGTCACGGTGGCAACGAGCAACGCGTGAGCGTCCGTCCGACGATATGATACCGCTCCACGCCGCACCGGCCGACACGCACGCCGAGCTCGCGGAGCTTGCCGCAACCATTGATCAGGTGCTGGCCGAGATGCCCGATCGGCGTCGCGAGGTCTGTGTGCTTCGCTGGCGACATGGCCACTCGGTCGGCGAGGTCGCGAAACGGCTCGGAATCTCGACGAAGACGGTCGAGGCGCAGATTGGACGAGGGCTTCGGCAGCTCCGCGAGCGGATTGCACGACAGCAGTGAGCGGAACCCGACCCACTTCGAGAGCACGATCGCACGCCTAACGTCTACCCTCGGTCGATTCTCTCACGCCAACCGCCACAGCAAAAACCCAGCCCAGAACGACAGAACGATCGCTCCACCATAGCAGAACACGCCGATCATCTCGTTGAGGTGCTTGATCTGCAGCCCGTCGTAGAGCGTAAAGCGGAACCGGTGCGCCGCGTGAAAGAGCGACAGCACGCAGATGCCGAACAGCGCGAGACGCGTGATCGGATGACGCACGACGGCGGACAAGTGCTCGTAGTTCGGCGGTTCCAGCCAGCCAAGCGGCAGGACGATGCCTAACAATAGTACGAGGACGGGCAGCATCAGCGCCGACACCACGCCACCAGCGCTGAACAGGAGCCACAGTACGGGCTCGAGCGATCGCCTGGCCATTTCAGCCTCCGAGGACGAGCCAGAGCAAGACCGCTGTCGCCACGACCCACGCGCCGTAGTTCGACGCGCTGATCAGCGATGCCGGGAGTCGCTTGCCACGCAGGTGCACGACCATCGCCTTCGGCGCCAGGTTGAACCACGTCACCGCGTGGAACACCACGAAGAACAGCGTGACCACGTTGAGCACCAGCACCACGGGGTGACGACTCCACACCACGAATTCCAGGTACGGCGCGTGCCCGCGGCTCACGGCTCGAACGAACAGCAGCAGGTACACGACGAACCACGCGATGAAGATGCTGCTCAGCTCTCGCGTGATGAACGAGAGATACGCTCGCCGCTCCAGCCACCAGTACGTAGATGGCCGACGGCGGAGCCAACGCGGATGATACTCGGTATACACCGGCCGCCCGCTCATCGTGCGCTCCTCGGCAACACGAACGACTTGAGCCCCTCGAGCGCAGCAGTCAGCTTGTAGCGCTGGATCGCGCCGGCCGGGTCGACATGCTTCGGGCACACCTGCGTGCACTCGCCCACGAACGTGCACCCCCAGATCCCGTCGTGCTCCGACAGGACCTCCAGTCGCTCGTGGCTCCCTTCGTCACGCGAGTCGAGGTTGTAGCGCTGCGCCAGCGCGATCGCCGCCGGTCCGATGAACGCCGGCTCCAGGCCATAGATCGGACACGCCGAGTAGCACAGCATGCAGTTGATGCACATGCTGAACTGCGTGAACTCGTCGAGCTGGTCGGGCGTCTGCAGATACTCGCCCTCAGATACCGGCTTCTCATGGTCACGGACGATCCACGGCTTCACCCTAACGAGCTTCCGCATGAAGTCGCCGATCTCCACGACGAGATCGCGGATCACGGGGAAATTCCTGAGCGGCTCGACGCGGACGGAGCCACCGGCATACTCGGACAGGAACGTCTCGCAGGTGAGCTTCGGCTCGCCGTTCACGGTCATCCCGCAGCTGCCGCACACGCCCATGCGGCACGACCAGCGAAACGACAGCGACCCGTCCAGTCGATCCTTGATGTAGTTCAGCCCATCGAGCACGACCCAGTCCTTGGGACACGGCACCTCGTACTCCTGCAGCGTCTGGACGCCTTCTTCCTCAGGGCGGTAGCGCGCTACCTGGATGGTGATCATGTCCGCCATCGCTCCTACCTCCCGTAGACTCGCTCGGCCGGGGGCCAGCGGGTGATCGCGACCGGCTTGTACTCGATGCGGCACGCGCCGTCATCGGCGCGGTGGGCCAGCGAGTGCGCGAGAAACCGCTGGTCGTCGCGCCTGGGGAAATCGGTGCGCTGGTGCGCGCCGCGTGACTCCTCTCGCTTGAGCGCCGACGCGACGATCGCCTGCGCCACGTCGAGCATGAACGAAAACTCGAGCGCCGTTATGCGCTCCGTGTTGAACGTCCGGCTGTGATCGTCCAGCGCGACCTGGCAGACCCGTTCCTGCAGCACACCTAACGTGTCGTCGCCTTTGGCGAGCGCGTCACCCGTTCGGTAGATGCCTGCGCACGCCTCCATGGTCTTCTGCATCTCGACGCGGAGCGTCGCGAGTCGCTCGCGGCCGCCTTCCCGGCGGAGGAAGCCATCGTCGAGTCGACGCTGCTCGTCTTTCGTCTGGGCCGCGACGGTCGCTCCGTCGTCGTTCGCCGTTGACGCGAACTCCGCCGCCGCGCGCCCGGCGCGGGCGCCGAACACGAGCAGCTCGGTGAGCGAGTTGGACCCGAGTCGATTCGCTCCGTTGATGCTGACGCACGCCGCTTCTCCAGCCGCATAGAGCCCGGCGATCGGCGTCGCACCGTCCATGTCCGTATGGATGCCGCCCATCATGTAATGCACGACCGGGCGTACCGGAATGAGATCCGTGATCGGATCACGCGCCTCGTACTTGAGGCAGAGCTCCCGCACGAGTGGAAGCTTCGTGGTGATGACCTTCTTCCCAAGGTGTCGCAGATCGAGGTGCACGACCGGGCCGTATTCCGTAGCGATCGTTCGGCCCTTGGCGACTTCCTGCATGAACGCCTGCGAGAGCCGGTCGCGCGGCCCGAGCTCCATGCTCCGGAGCACCGGCTTCGGTTCCGGCTTGCCGAGGTCGTAGTCCTGGAGGTAGCGGTAGCCGTCCTTGTTGATCAGGTACCCGCCTTCGGCGCGCGCAGCCTCGGTGATGAGGATGCCCGTGAATGGAAGCCCGGTGGGATGGTACTGGATGAATTCCATATCCTTGAGCGGCGCACCCGCGCGGTACGCCAGCGCCATCCCATCGCCGGTCTTGATCGCCGCGTTGGTCGTGAACGGGAACACACGCCCGCACCCACCGGTGCAGATGATGACCGCGCTCGCCGTGATCGCCTCCACCTTGCCCGACATGAGCTCGATCGCGACGACCCCCTGGACCCGACCATCGTCGACGAGGAGCCTGGTCGCGAACCATTCGTCGTACCGAACGACGCTCGTGTATTTGAGCGATGTCTGGAAGAGCGTGTGCAGCAGGTGGAAGCCGGTTTTGTCCGCCGCGAACCACGTGCGCATCTTCTTCATCCCGCCGAACGGGCGCACGGCGATGTGCCCGTCGCTCTCGCGGCTCCACGGGCACCCCCAGTGCTCGAGGCGCATCAGCTCCTGTGGGGCTTCCTTCACGAACGCTTCGACGGCGTCCTGGTCGGACATCCAGTCGCCGCCCGAGATCGTGTCGTAGGCGTGCTCGTCGAGGCTGTCATCCGCGCGCGCCACACCGGCCGCGCCGCCTTCGGCGGACACGGTGTGACTGCGCATCGGATAGACCTTGGAGAGAACCGCGACTCGGAGCCGAGGGTTGGTTTCGGCGATGGCGATGGCGGCCCGTAGGCCGGCTCCGCCGCCGCCCACGATCAGCACGTCATGCGTCGCCGCCACGAACGTCCGCGGCTACTCGGCTGAGAGCATCTCATCCACCAGGACGTGCCCGTCGTGGCGGATGACCTTCTGGCTCACACTCCCGTCGTGGTACTCATGGCGGATCGTGCGGCATCCACACGCAAAGTCGACCTCCAGGGTGAGCACCGTCTCCTCATCCCGGTCCTGGTACGTCTCGCCATCAACGAACCGCCCACACGGTGCCTGCAGCTGGGTGAAGCTGCTCGTAGCGACCATCGTCCGCCCTCCTTACCGGCTCCAGGGTCACCTCGAGACGTCGACGCGAGCGGTCGGCTGCGGCCGCAGAAGCGTCAGGATGGGATCGAGCCCATCACGGGGGTAACCAGGCCTGGGACGATTGTTGCCCTACGCTACCTCAGGTCGGCTCGCCACGAAAGAGGTACTGGACGGCGATGGCCAAATCGACTGAAACTGAAAACGGAAAACAAATGACCCATCACCCATGACCCATGACTCGCCATGCAATCACGAGAAGTCCTGGCGAGTCGTGAGTTTCGAGTCGTGGGTCATTGGTTTTCGGTTGTCAGTTGGCGCCGCGAGCCGGAGCGAGCGCGGTCTCCGCGCTCGCTTTGCACCGAGCGAGGCGCTGGCGTCCCTGTCATTCGCGGCATACAATCGAATTTCGCCTTTGACGTGCCGAGCCGAGACCCAGCTGTCGCGCGCCGACTAGCCTCGCTGCGCAAAGCCGCGCCGAGTCTTCATCAATGGAGGCAACATGATCCTGATCGCCGGTGCGACCGGGTTCCTGGGCGGGGAGATCTGCAGGCGTCTCGCCGGGAGCGGAGAGTCCGTACGCGGCCTCGTGCGCGCGACGTCGGAAGACGCGGCCGTGGAACGCCTGCGAGCGTTGGGCGTCGAGCCGATCGTGGGCGACGTGCGCGATCGCCCTTCGCTCGATGCCGCCTGCCGTGGCGTTCGAACCGTTGTCTCCACCGTCACCACGACTCGCTCGCGCCAACCTGGCGACAGTATTGAGGCGACGGACGAAGCCGGGCTGCTCAACCTCGTTGACGCCGCCCGCGCGGCCGGTGTCGAGCATTTTGTGTACGTCTCGTACTCCGCGAACCTCGATGACAGCGGCCCGCTTACGCACGCCAAGCGCGCCGTCGAGCAACGAATTCGCGAGAGCGGCATGTCTTACACGATTCTGCGGCCGAGCTACTTCATGGAAGTGTGGCTAAGCCCGCATCTCGGCTTCGACTTCAACAACCGAAAGGCGACGGTGTACGGCGCCGGGAAGCAGCGGATCAGCTTCATCTCCCTTGGCGACGTGGCGGAGTTCGCGGTGCGTGCCGTGCGGAGCCGGGGCGCTGGAAGCTCCACGATCGAGCTCGGCGGACCTAACGCCGTCAGCCCTCTCGAGGCCGTGCGCATATTCGAGGAGGTCGCGGGCGCGCCGTTCGAGCAGCATCATGTGCCGGAGGACGCCCTCCGCGAACAGTTCGCCGCCGCTACTGACTCACTCCAGAAGTCGTTCGCTGGCCTGATGCTCGACTACGCGCGCGGCGACGAGATTCCGATGGAAGACACGCTTCGGAGGATTCCGGTGCAGCTCACGTCTGTGCGTGACTACGCGCGGACAGTGATCGGCGGATAAGTTCTGGTGCAGTCGCGGAACGCGACTGCGCCCTAGCCGTTGCATCCAATGTCGGATACCCTGTCCAACACCCCGCTCCACGCGCTCTCGGATCGTTACGATCTCGTGCGTGAAGTCGGCCGCGGGGGGATGGCGAGTGTTCACCTTGCGCGAGATCTCCGACACGAGCGCGAGGTCGCAGTCAAGGTGCTGCTGCCAGAAGTCGCTGCGTCGTTAGGTGCTGCCCGCTTCCTGCGCGAGATTCGACTTGTTGCGCGGCTTCAGCATCCGCACATCCTCCCATTGTTCGACTCGGGGGAGGCCAACGGGCTGCTGTACTTCGTCATGCCGTTCGTGGAGGGGGACTCGCTCCGCACCCGCCTCGATCGCGAGGGTGCGCTCGAGCTCGACGACGCTCTCCGAATTGTGCGGCAGGTCGCCGACGCGCTCGATTACGCGCATGCCCGCGGCGTAGTGCACCGCGACCTGAAGCCGGAGAACATCCTCCTCACCGAGGAGTATGCGCACCTCGCCGACTTCGGCGTGGCCCGAGAGCCCGGCGGCGAAGGCGCTGGGTCCGCGACCCTTACATCAGTCGGTTCTACAGTCGGCACACCAGCGTACATGAGCCCTGAGCAGGCTGCCGCCGAGCGAAACCTCGATGGACGTAGCGATGTGTACAGCCTGGGCTGCGTGTGTCACGAGATGCTCGCGGGCCGTCCGCCTTTCAACGGTACGAGTGCGATTGCCATCATCCGTCAACACATCGTAAGCCCTCCACCGCCTCTGGTCGGCGCTCGCGCGGCGCTCCCCGATGCTGTGATAGGCGCCGTTGCGCGGGCTCTTGCCAAGGACCCTGCCGAGCGATTCGCCACCGCCGGTGAGTTTGTTACGGCGCTCGAGCGAGCCGTGGTCGAGTCACGACAGCCATCCCCCGCTGACCTGCGGCTCCGCGCCGTGGAGCGCCGGCAGCAGGCGAGGCAGCGCGTGCTCGTGTTGAATTTCGCCAACCTCGCGAACGCCACCGACGCGGATTGGCTTTCGACAGGCATTGCTGAAACCGTAAGCGCTGATCTGAACAAGATTGCTGGCGTCAAGGTTGTCGGTCAGGACATAAGCACGCGTCACCGTGTCGAGGCCGCACTTCATGGGCGGCTCGTCGACACTGAGCTGGCCGCTCAGCTCGGACGCTCGATCGGCGCACAGTGGGTAGTGTGGGGTGCTTTCCAGAAGCTCGGGCAGCGTATTCGCATCACGCCCCACTTCGTGAACACGATGGACCTGACGCGACTCGGTGGCGAAAAGATCGATGGGGTGATGGACGACATCTTCGCGCTGCAGGACCGCATCGTGACCGGGCTCGCCGACGCGTTGCGGATTCAGCTCACCAGCGGCGAGGTGGCACGTATAGAGCAACCTGAGACGCTACACCTTGGAGCGTACGAACACTACGCGCGCGGGTACCGTGCCTATCTGCGGTTTGGCAAGGAGAGCGTGAAGGCGGCCGCGGAGCACTTCCGCGCCGCGATTTCGATCGACCCACAGTATGCCCTGGCGCAGGCTGGGCTGGGCGTGATTCACGGGCCCATGTACATCGCTTCAGGACGCCGAGAGGTGCTGGACGAAGGGACACAGCTCCTCGAGCACGCTATCGAGCTCGACCCGTCCATTGGCGAGGCCTATGCGTGGCTGGCCTACATGCAGTTCCGCCAAGGTCGCTTCGATGTCTCCACACGCACGGCAAAGCTGGGTGTCGAGCGGGAGCCGGCGAGCGATATCGGTTGGTACATGCTTGGGGCCGGCCATGTGTGTCGCGGCACAGTTGCGCACGAGCCTAACGCACTGCGCCAGGCGATACCTCCGCTGCTACGGACGGTCGCACTCAATCCGGGGCACCTTCCGGCCTGGTTAGCACTCGGCTCGATCTACATGCTTCGCGGCCAGTACTCCTACGCCACTCCTGCCATCGATCGCGCGCTCGAACTCGAGACAACCGGGTCGGCACTCACGTTTCTCGGTGCGCTCGTGCAGCGTGCCGCGCTCCACATGGGTGTGGGCGACGTGGATGCAGCCCGGCCGCTAGTGGAGCAGGCGATCACGCGTTATACCGGCGCGGACCATGTGTATGCCGAGACGATGGCCGCGTACGCCCATGTCATGCGCGGCTCCATCGCTGAGAGGAGCGGTAACCCGGAGGCCGCGTTGGACAACTTCGGCCGCGCGTGCCAAATCGCCGACACGTGCGAACACCGGATTACCATCGGGGCGCAATGGGTAAGAGGCCAGCTGGGCCGAGCGCGCGTGCAACATCACCTCGGGCTGGAAGTCGAGGCGGCGCGTGCGTTAGGCGAGGCGCGGGAGCTCTTCGCGTCCCGCACACGGTTCGTTTGGACGTGGATCCACGGCGCGACCGACGCGGAGGTGTTGTACGAGCTGGCGTCGACGCTTGTCACCCTGGGCCGAACAGCCGAAGCACTCGACACGCTTCGCCGAGCAGCCGCCGCGGGATGGGCCGATCAAACTTTCCTGCGGCACGACCCTGCGTTCAGTGCGATCCGCGACTCGGCGGCCGTGAGGCAGATCGCTGTCGACGCCTCGAAACGCGTCGAGCTCCCACCCCCTGTCGGGCGTGGCGGCGTGTCGTGAGATGTGATAGCAAGGAAGAAGGTGCAGCTCGGTTCGCCGATTCCTCCAGTCAGGTGCATCTTATCATGCGGTGATGCCATCAGACAGCCGGGACGCTCTATTGCTTGAGCGCCCGGCGCAGCACTTTGCCAACCTGCGACTTTGGCAGCTCCGGCACGAACTCGAACTCCGACGGCACCTTGTACGGCGCCAGCCGCTCGCGGCAGAACGTTTTGAGCTCGGGTGCGG
>Ga0207701_10000225_pt1 | contig 56291 bp, 45 predicted proteins | sample KBSSwiSSwithPhiX_FD_184294 | JGI IMG/M metagenome (GOLD analysis project Ga0207701, IMG submission 184294) | Switchgrass rhizosphere bulk soil microbial communities from Kellogg Biological Station, Michigan, USA, with PhiX - S5 (SPAdes) (version 2) | ecosystem: Environmental > Terrestrial >... | reverse complement strand
ATCGGTGGCTCCCCGAAAAGTGTGTAAATGAACGACCGCGGTCTGACCCCTGTACGCGATGGCGGACACAATAATCCACTCTGTAGACAGGAACAATCGGGCAGATAGAGCTGTAACGATCGGCCGGGCCATGACACTTCCTGTCTGGACGCGGCGCCCAGGAGCGCCGAGAGGAGGCGTCAATGACCGCACGCATCGATGAAGTCGCGACCGACCTTTACCGTATCAGCCTGTATGTGCCGCAGTTCGACCTGCAATTCAATCATTTCCTGATTCGTGACGAGGAACCGCTCCTGTTTCATACCGGGATGCGGGGGATGTTCGCAGAGGTCCGCGAAGCCGTGGCGTCGTTGATAGAACCGGCCAGCCTCCGGTGGATTAGTTGGAGCCACTTCGAGGTCGACGAGTGTGGCGCTCTGAACGAGTGGCTGTCGATCGCCCCAAAGGCGATGCCTGTTTGCGGCGAGCTCGGCGCGATGGTCAACATCGGTGACTTCTCGAACCGTCCTCCACGCGCGCTGAAGCCGGATGAGATTCTCGAGACCGGACGCCATCGCTACCGTTTCGTTCCGACACCACATCTGCCACACGGCTGGGACGCGGGCATGCTGTTCGAAGAAAACGACCGCGTGCTGCTGTGCTCGGACCTGCTGCATCAGCTCGGGGACACCGAGCCGATTACATCGGCGGACATCAGCGGCAGGTATCGGCACGCGCTCGAGACGTATCAGGCACATCCCGTGTTGATGGACTACGTGCCGTATAACGAAAACACGAGACGCAATCTCGCCAGGCTTGCCGCGTTGAAACCGCGAACGCTGGCGGCAATGCACGGCTCGACCTTCGTCGGTGATGGCGCCGCGATGCTGATCGCAAGTGCAGACATCATCCGCGAAACGAGTGCAGCGGCCCCGACACATGTCGTTGCATAACATCGGCAACGCTGCACCGTCGAAGCCATTGACGCCTGTCGGCGGGGGCTGGTACGGTTGCGCATCGATGATGCAGCATGTCGATTCGACTGACGCCGAACTTGCGCGCGCGATATCGGCACAAGCGCCCGAACTCAGCGACCAGGCCGAGACCGAGCTCTATCGCCGATTTGCGCCGCGGGTGCGTCTCTATGGACTCCGTCACTTGCGCGACGAAGAGGCCGCGCGCGATCTCGTTCAGCAGGTCATGCTTCTCACAATCGAGAAACTTCGCGCCGGCTCGGTTCGCGACACTGATCAGATCGGTTCATTCATCCTGGGGATGAGCCGGACGATGTCAATCGATTTGCGCCGCCGCGAGCGCCGGCGAGAACGGCTGCGCGAGACATTCATGGCCGAACCAGCAGTGACGGGAGCGCATGACAACGCCGTTCTCGATCTCGATCGCCTGGAGGCCTGTCTCGGTCACCTCGTGGAACGCGAACGGCTGGTCGTGCTTTTGACGTTCTACGCGGAACGATCGGCGCGCCAGGTTGGCGATGAGTTGCGCATGACGGAAGGGAACGTGCGCGTCACCCGGCATCGTGCGATTGGGAAACTTCGCACCTGCATGGGAGCAACTGGAGGCGTGCAATGACGGCCCGATGCGACGCTCCTGTCTCGGACGATGATCTGCTCGAGTATTGGACTCACCCAATGTCGGGTAGCGACGCGGATCGAATCGAGGACCATCTGTTTTCGTGCGCCGAATGCGCCCACCGTCTCGAGGCGATGGCCTCGATCGGCACCGGACTGGGTGTGCTGGTGAGACAGGGGCGCATCTCGCGAGTTGTCTCCCGTTCGCTCTTGAACCGCATGCAGCGCGACGGCGTGCACGTCCGCATGTACTCGCTGGAACCGGGCGAACGCGTCCCGTGTGCGGCATTTCCGGATGACGATCTGCTCGTCTTGTCATTACGCGCCGATTTCGCCGGCTGCGACGCCATTACCGTATCAATGAGGGGTTCCGACGACGCAATCCTCGATCAGGCGTCCGATGTGCCCGTCTCGCCCGGGGATCTCGAGATCCTGTGGGCGGCTCCCGGCGACAGGGTTCGCCGCATGCCGTCCTCTCGCCTTCGATTGACCATCAGCTCACAGTCGCCGAGTGGGGTGATTGCTGAGTATGAACTCGATCACACGGCGCTACCGCCGGCGTGAGAATGAGATCCGTCGGCGAATCGGTTGTCCCCGAGGCGAGAATCCAGCTCCCACTGGTGGTGCTGAATGGATCTGACATGGTCGTGTGCGCGGACTTCGGATTATGACATCTGGAGGCGTTGAACGGACCGAAGGGGCTCCTCCGGAATACCGGAGTCAGTACGGCTGCAGGGCGAGGCAGACGGCGTAGCGCAAATCTTTTCCTGTGAACTTTCCCTACCGTCCGGCGTACGATCGGGCCTCACACCCTGAGGAACGCATCTTGCTGCGGAATGACTTTCCTGTTAGCAACTGGAATCGAAGGAGAACAGTCATGGCGATCAAGACCGCCTCAACGAAGGTTGCGGCTATCGCACTGGCTTTGTCGGTGTCGGCGAGCGCCCTCGTCGCGCAGACAGTCATCAAGGTGCCGAAGAACCGGTTCACGCCACAACAGGACGTGGAACTTGGCCGCGAAGCCGCGGCGGAAGTGCGGAAGCAGTACCCCGTCATACAGGACGAGAAGATCCAGACGTATCTCACCAAACTCGGCGATCGACTGGTCGCGGCGGCGCCGGAGGAACTCAAAAACCCCGCCTACGAGTATTCGTTCACACCGGTGAACGTGAAGGAAATCAATGCCTTCGCTCTGCCGGGCGGACCGATGTTCGTCAACCGCGGAATGTTCGATGCGGCCGCGTCGGAAGCCGAGGTGGTCGGCGTCATGGCGCACGAGTTGTCTCACGTCCTGCTTCGTCACGGCACGGCGAATGCCTCGAAGGCGCAGAATCCGTGGCTGCAACTTGGCCAGCTCGCGGGCCAGGTTGGCGGGGCGATTGTTGGCGGCGCCGCCGGTTCGTACATCGCACAGGGCAGTCAGTTCGGACTCGGCACACTGCTTCTGAGATACAGTCGCGATTTCGAAAAACAGGCCGACCTTCTGGGCTCACAGATCATGGCCAAGGCCGGCTACGACCCGCGGGCCCTGGCGCACATGTTCCAGACAATTGAAAGCCAGTCCAAGACGAGCGGAGGTGGTGACACGCCGCAGTGGATGAGCAGTCACCCGAACCCCGGCAACCGTACCTCGTACATCAACAAAGAAGCGGACATGTTGACGATCGCGACGGCCGCCGACATGAGCGGGTTCGAACCGATCAAATCCTCGTTGTCGTCGTTGCCTGGCGCGAGGACGATGGCGGAAGTCGAAAAGGGCGGCGCTGGGAGTGGAGGGGAAGCGAACCAATCGGTCGGAACACCCGGGCAGCCTGTGCCAGCGCCTTCAACAGAGTTGCGACAGATCTCCGGTGGAAAAATTTTTCAGGCATCCGTGCCCAGCAACTGGACGCCTCTCAATTCCAACAGCTCAATCAAGGTTGTCCCTCAGAACGGATACGGCGAACTAAAGGGTCAGATGGTCTTCAGCTACGGCGTCGAGTTCGGCGTGGTCAAAGCGTCGTCACGGGATCTCCAACAAGCGACCAATGAGTGGCTCAAGGCGATAGCGCAGGGGAATCCTGAACTGAAGCTTGGTGGGCAACAGCAGCAAGTCAAGATCTCACAGCGCACCGGGTTGGCCACGCCGCTCGTGAATCCATCACCTCTTGGAGGTAACGAGCAGATTGGCCTGTACACGACGTTTCTCGCCGATGGCACGCTGTTCTACTACCTGACCATCGCGCAGGAAAAAGACTCGCAGGCATTCCAGGAGACGTTCCGGCAGATCGGCCAATCGATCAAATTGGTCGAAGCGAAGTGAATACGGAGGGAATCGTATGGATCTGAGCGGGCTGGTGCAAAACTCCACCGCGGTGCTGACGACGGTCGCGTGGAGAGTGATCGGCGCGATTGCGCTGTGGCTCGTCGGCCGTTGGCTGATTGGGTTCGCGCTGAGTTTGATCGGTCGCGCCGCGGCCAAGCAGCAGTTCGACGTCACGCTGACGCTCTACCTGAAGACTGCGCTCAAGATTGTTCTCAACGCCGCGCTGATCGTTGCGATCCTCGGATACTTCGGCGTCGAGACCACGACGTTTGCCGCGCTTGTTGCCGCCGGCGGTGTGGCGATTGGCGTCGCCTGGGGCGGCCTCCTGTCGAATTTTGCGGCCGGCGCCTTTCTTGTGTTCCTTCGGCCCTTCAAAGTTGGCGATTTCGTAACGGCCGGCGGAGTCACCGGGACGGTCGAGACGGTCGGCCTGTTCGGCACTGTCATCAACACCCCGGACAACGTGCACACGATCATCGGCAACAGCAAGATCTTTTCCGACACGATCCAGAACTTCTCGGTGAACGCCTATCGGCGCGTCGATCTGACGGCGACCATTTCGAACTCCGTTGATCATCGTGAGGCAATCCGTCTCCTGAAACAGCGGCTCGCGACGATCCCAAACGTGCTGCCGTCTCCAGCACCCGACGTCGATGTCCTCCAGTTCACGCCAGCCGGTCCACAACTGTGCGTCCGTCCGTACTGCGCGAACCAGCACTACTGGCAGGTGTATTTCGACACGAACCGTCTCATTCGTGAAGCGTTTGGTGAAGCCGGGTTCCCGGCGCCGATGCCGGCCTATGCTGTGAGCGGAACATTCACGCCCCCGGTTGAGCCCATCCGTCATTGATGAGTTGAGAGCTCTTCCTTAAATCCGTCTCTAATTTGGTTTGGATCGAACAATGCAACCTCGGAGCGCCAGACAGCAGTTTCTCCGGAAACTGATTTATTTTCGTACGTTTTGTTGTGAAGTTTTTGCCGCCCGAGGAAGAAATTCGTGCGCAGTTGCGCGACCTGACAACGCAGACTCGTCAGTTGCGGGCTGATCTGCAGGGTCTCATCACTCGACGTGGCACACCGTCTCGAACTGCTTTTTCCCACGACCAACGGTACCGCCTGAAACCGGATCCATCGATGGCAAACGACGACAGTGGTCCAGCACCTCGCGAACCAAAGGCAGAGGTGGCGAAACGTCAATCGTCGAAGCCCACGAACTCGTCGAAGTCTACGAACTCGTCGAAATCACCGAAGAAGCCCTCGAAGAGAGGGTGAGCACTCGGGATTACCGTCGTGGCGAACGCGTCTGGTTCTGAGCGAGTGGTGCGCCAGCTCGTCCGCTGTTCACGAGCGGCGCGTACACAGCTGCTTTCATCTGCTGGATAGCGAAGGTCAATACCGCCAGTCGATCGCCCTCGACGGGTATGAATCGGAGCGTGCGCGTTGCGGGTGGTGCGTGGAATACCGAGGCTGTCGGTAAGTGAATCGCGACCGGCCGTCCGACGCTCCAGCCAGTCAGCCATCCTTCGACACTGGAGCGATCGGTGACGAATCGCCCATCGAGAAAACCCACGCCGGCAACTCGACCTGAACCTGAAGCAATCGTCACGATGTGCGTGCGACTGCCATCGTAGGCCGTACAGGCGAGTGCACCAGTCGGCAGCACATCCGACATACATGCGACGTCCAATTTCGACTCGTAGATAGTCCGCTGTCCGTGGTCACTAATGGTGCTGAAATGTGCGACGGGTCGTGCCGACAAGTAGAGCATCGTCAGCGCCGATGTCCAATGCAGAGGCAGCGTTTGTGAGAAGAGCCCGGGGTCGTACTGGGTTTCGTGTACGAGCGCATCCGACCCTGATGACGTCATGGCAGTGACGTAACCTTCCCGGCCGTGGCCGAGCGACCATCTCTTTTCCTCAGTATCAGATCCGTCGAGCGCTCCACCGATGCGCACGATTGTGTCGTCCCCTTCCCATCCGATGAGAGACCAGCGTCTGGTTACGCGATTGAGCGACAGCGTCGGCTCCGATACGTTCTCGATTTCACGCCGCCAGACCACTTCCGGCGAGTCCGCAACTGTCTCCGCCTGGACGACAGTCGACTGCCCCTGAGAGGTGAGAATCAGCACCTCGTCGTCGCTCACAAACGTCACATCGGCGGCCATCCTCGAACTGAGCGTTCCACCGACCGGGCCAAGCTGAACCTGGCCGTTCACGTTTGGATCATTAGTGGTGCTGTGTATAGCGACGTATCGGCCGCTGGGAGACAGCGCGATCCGTGAAGTGTTCGACGGCACATCAAGGGCGACGATGGGAGTGGTATCAAGTGCCACCCATCGGAGAGGTCGCGAGTGGACGAGAAAAGGATCCCTACCGAATCGATCGAGAAATGTCGTCGATGCGATCGATGTCATCACGCCGGCAATCAACACCGTCGCAACGGCCGCGACTCGTTCCCGCCGATCCGTCGAGCAGAACAGCACGCCGGCGAGCGCGATGAGTAAAACCGTAGCGGATGGGAAATCTCGGGCGCTGCGGTGCAGGTCGACAATGTTCAGCCCCTGCGAGACGATGACCGCAATGCAGAGCACGGCAGCGACCGCGAGGGCGACGGCGCACTTTCGAGTGCCGTCGCGCGGTTGGTGCCTGACGCTCCAGGCCAACCCAAAGAAGAAGAAGCCGAGAACGGTCAACGGGATCCACAACTCGGTCAGATAGTTTTCGCTGACATCACGAAGCATGAATGCCGCGGTTGTGAGAGTGGCGAGGCCCGCGCCCACGAACATTGGCATCGTGGGTTTCGCCCACGTGAGCAGTGCCACGAGCGCCATTCCGAGTTGCGAGAACGACAGCACGATCGTGAACGTGGCGAGCAGGACGATTCGTCGAATGTCCGGACTGAAAGTCAGTCCGACGCGAGCCGGCGGCGGATCAGCCAACTTTCCATCAATCCTGTCGAGGACTTCTTGCAGGTTTGCGACGTCGGCATCGTGCAGCGCCAGCTCCCATCGTCGCGCTGCGGGCCCGACGGCCACGAGCCGGGTCGATCGGCCGGTTGCAACGTCGACGCGCAGCTCCGTCAGGTGGGAGTAGGTCAGCGTGTAACTGACGCCGTCCTGATCAATCCACTTCAAGCCTGACGGATCAAGCGTGACGCTCGAACGCGCATCGATGCTCGAGAACGTGTGGGTTGTCGCCAGCGTCGCCGGTTCGGACCCGGCGGCTTTGCGGATGTCGCGAATCCGCCGGGCAAGACTTGGATGGGTGGCCGCCTGTTCGGTGCGATTGTCGAGACGACGAGGCAGCCGCGCAATCGTGTAGAGCTTCGTCAGCCCGCTGATCAGCGCTTCCGGATTGCCGGTGAGCTTGACTGCCTTCTCATCGCACATCGATTCCTGCCGCTGTTTCCCTCGCGCGCGAAGAGCCAGCGCCACAATGATCAGGAACAGCCAAAACAGCGTCGCGACGAGGCCCCATCCACTTCCAAAAATCCGTGCCGCCGGTCCGACGGCGACGGCGGCGGCAATCAACAGATAGTTGACGGTGCTCAGACGACGCAGGTGCGCCGGGCTGTAGTGATCGAAATGTGCGAGCTCGTGCGCCGCAACCGCGCGAATCTCCTCACGATCGAATCGCTCGAGAAGCGTCTCGGTGAACAGCACCGATGACCCGCGAAGCGACGGAAGCGCCAGGGCATTTGCGATGACGCCGCCGCCGAGCGGGATGCACTCGAAGCGAACAGTCGGCAGTTCACACTTCCCGGCGAGCGCGCGGCAATCGGCAAGCACATCTCCTTCAGGCAGGAGGTGCGAGCGGAGAGCCCAGCGAAGAACGTCGGCGTAGCGAATGTTCCACATGACAAGCGCGAAACCGACCGGCACTCCGTAGAGCCAGTCGTGCTCTCCGGCGAACGCGAGAATCTCTGGGAGCGCTGCCAGTGTCAGCCAAAACCCGAACACGCCAACGACGCTTCGCGGGTAGAAGAGGCAATAGGAGAGGAAGCTCCAGGTTTCGTTGTAGAGCGCGCGCCGGAGGGGGTAGGCAGCGCCAAGCAGACCCGAATACGCGATCAAGAAACCGGCGATGATCTGAACGGCGACGCGCCCACCGGATAACACGGCTGCGCACGACAGGACTGCCATCCCGATGCTGAACACGATGCCAATACGCCGCCGATGACCGGCCAGGAGCTCAGGTAATGCCGGATCAGCGATCCGTCGAATGAGACGACGACCCAGGAACCAAGAAACGGCGCCAGGCACCAGCGCGATCGTAAGGACAACGAGATACGCGACCTTCGTGGAAACGAACATAGATTGTGCGGTCAGGTCGACGGGGCAATCGACGTACCTTGGTCGCCGTTCGCCAGCGATTCGCACAAGCTCTTGCGCGCACTTCGGTTAGCGGGTTTTCGTAAAAAGTTTCCGCCGCGTACATCGGCCGAAACTGGCGAGCCGATTACGAAACCGTCGGACTCGGTAAGGCAGGCGAACGCTGGCCGAAGATTCGCCACGCCAGCGGGAAGGTCGTGACCGCTCCGACTAGTACTAGTGTTCTTCCGATGGCAATGCGTTGTTGATGGTTCAACTTGCTTGCGGCCAGCAGGCCGACGCCAGCGCCAAGCATGCCCCGGGTCATGGCGAGCAGGATGATCTCGGACAGGTTCAACCGTTTCTCGTTCGACATGCTCACTCCTTAAATCGAATGGCTGATATCGCAGCCCAAGGGTGCATCAAGCGTACCTGCGCTCATTGTCGAGTTTGGCTGGCGCGACCGAACCAACACGAGTAGTCTTGCTCGTCAATGAAAAGGACTTCTCATGCAGGTCGCGGAACTCTTCGACGATATGTGGCGCGATGTGCGGCTGGCTTTTCGGAATCTTCGTAGAGCGCCGATCCTCGGACTCGCGGCGATCGGCTCGCTCGCGCTTGGCATCGGTGCAACCACCGCCATTTTTTCCGTCATCAACAGTCTTCTGCTTCGAGCGCTCCCCGTCAAAGATCCGGCGAGGCTCGTGCTGCTGAGCGACGCGCGCTACGAATACGTCCGGGCGTGGAGCTATCCAATTTGGGCCGAGATTCGTAATCGCCCCGCCTTGTTCGAACGAAGCTCGGCGTGGTCATTCACCCGCTTCAATCTTGCGGCGGGCGGGGAAACTCAGTTCATCGACGGCATCTTTGCGAGCGGGTCTTTCTTCGAGACCTTTGGTGTGCCGCCGCTCATTGGGCGCACGTTTTCGAATTCAGACGATGTGAGGAATGGGGGCCCCATTGCCGTCGTCAGTTACGGTTTGTGGCAGACGCGATTCGGCGGTGCGCCGGATGTCGTCGGACGCTCGCTCACGATTGACGGCGTGCCATTCACGATCGTGGGTGTGACCCCAGCGTCCTTTAGTGGGCCTGAAATCGGTCGCACGTTCGATGTGATTGTCCCGCTCGAAGTTGAGCCGCGGGTCCGAGGCGCCGATTCTTTTCTCGACAGCAGCGGTGTGACGTTTCTCACGATCGTGGCGCGGCTGCGCACAGGTCAATCGATTGAGAGTGCAACTGCGGCGGCGCGCGCGGTTCAGCCGCAGATCCGCGAGGCGACGCTCGGTGACATCGGCCAGTTCGGCAGCCGTGATGCCATCGATCGCTATCTAAAGGCTCCGTTTGTGCTGAGTCCCGGCGCTACTGGTTACTCCGGCGCACGTGACCTCCGCGTCCTCTACCGGCGTCCGTTGTTGGCGCTGATGGGTGTCGTCGTCCTGCTTTTGCTGATCGCATGTGTCAACGTGGCCAACCTTCTCATCGCGCGCGCGATTGCGAGGAGACACGAACTCAGCGTCCGCCTCGCGATCGGGGCGACTCGGCCCCGCCTCGTCAGGCAACTGCTGAGTGAGGTCTTCGTTCTTTATGGGCTCGGCGCGGCTGGCGGCCTGGTGATCGCCCTGTGGAGTAGCCGCATCCTGGTTCAGCAGCTCTCAACGCCGGGCAACCCAATCTTTCTCGATCTGTCCCTTGATGGCCGTGTGCTCGCGTTCACGATCGCGGTCACTGTGCTCACGACGCTGCTGTTTGGCAGCGCACCCGCGTTTCGCGCGGCCCGCGTTGCGCCAATCGAAGCGCTCAAACGTCGAGGACGAACCGTTCAAGGTCAGGTGCCGGCGGCGTTGTCTGGCTCCCTGATTGTCGTGCAGGTCGCGCTGTCGCTCATTCTCCTCTTTGCTGCTGGATTGTTCGTCCGCTCGTTCGTGTCGCTCACCGCGCGTTCACTGGGATTCGAACCGGCAAAGGTCGCCATCGTCACCATCAATAGCCATCGCAGCACGAGCCCGCCAGCCGGGAGGCTCGCCCTTTATCAACGCGTCCGCGAAGCGGTGCGGGCCTTGCCGGATGTGGACGGCGCCGCTTTGTCACTGACCGTTCCGGTTGGCGGCCGCCAGTTCACGCCATTGGTTGAGATCAGCGGCGTTTCAGATACCCGTGGGCCCGTATGGGCGAACCTCGTTTCGCCCGGATGGGTCGACACACTCGGAATCACGAAGATCGCAGGACGCGATCTTACGGATGCGGACCACGCCGGGACAACGCGCGTCGCGCTGGTCAACGAGTCATTTGTTCGGAAATTCTGTTCCGAAAGAAATCCCATTGGCGTCACGCTGACCTTGTATCCACGTACTGTCCGCGCCCTGGGGCCGATCGAGATCGTTGGCGTCGTCGGCGATGCCGTCTATTCGTCGCTTCGCGATCCTGTGCCGCCAACTTTCTATATGCCGCTGGCGCAATTCGACCACCTGGCTGAATTGGGGATTCGCGAGATCAATTTGAGTTTCCGGTCGCGAACCAATACGCCAATGCAGTTGTCGAAGAGCGTAATGACCGCTATCACCAGCGTCGATCCGAACCTCTCGTTGACCTTCAGCCCTCTTCTTGGCCGTGTAAGTGCCGCGCTCACGCAGGAACGCGTCGTCGCTCAACTGTCCGCGTGTGTGAGTATCCTGGCGCTGCTGCTCGCAGGACTCGGCCTTTACGGCGTTGCGGTCGAGGCGGCGACGAGCCGCCGAACCGAGATTGGCATTCGCATGGCACTCGGCGCCACCCGCGCTCGCATCATGTCGTTGATGTTTCAACGGGCACTCTGGCCTGTCGCCGCTGGCATCGTGCTCGGTATCGTCACCAGTCTGTGGGCCGCGAAGCTCGTAGGGTCATTGTTGTACGGCGTCGAATCTCGGGACGTGCGAACCCTCGGTGTGGCGGTAGCCGTCCTCCTGACGGTCGCCGGTCTCGCGACCTGGTTTCCCGCCCGTCGAGCGGTCCGTGCGGAACCTGGCGTGGTATTGCACGAGTGAACCGCTGATCCCGGATCCCGATCCTGCAATACACTAGGGCTCAATGTTGTATGTGTTCGTGCGCGGTTCCGAGCGGAAGACCTGCGAAACGCGGTTGAGCGCTGACGGCACCGGTTACGAGCTGGTCGTCGCTGAGGACGGCGTCGAGCGGGTCGACCGGTATACGTCCATGGAACGGCTGCTTGCACGCGAGCACGAGCTGCTGCAGGCGTGGCGCGCGCAGGGATGGACTCAGCCACAAGCCAAACACTGACGGCTCCGGTCCGTCTCAGATGCCTCCCGTTGGCGTCCTCATCCTTTTCCGCCCTGGGCGATTACGGGCCCGTCCGGCCGTAGACCCCGACGATTCTCGTAAAAGGTGGCTGGCACCTTTCAGGGAAAGGTGCCAGCCACCTTTTACGTAGTTCGGTATAATTTACCGTCCGTTAGTCTGCCTTGGGAGGGTGCGTGCGGGCGGTTTTAATAGCTTTTATCCTGTTTTTGGCGCTGGCAATTGCCGGCTCCGCCCAACGTGCGCAGCAGGGCGCAATTCCTCCGGTCGCGCCGCTGCCGGCGGCACCCCGATCGACCCCTGACGCGAAGGAACCCGTCGCCAAGGAACCGGCCGCACCAATGGAAACGGTCGAGGGCTACGACAACATCGTTCGTCCGTTCGTGATCGACAACTGCGTTCCTTGCCACGGCTATAAGAAACAGAAGAACGGTCTCAACCTCGAGTCCTTCGAGAACGCGGCCTCGTTGACTGACGATCACGATCGCTGGTCCGAGGTTGTCAAAAAGCTCCGCTCGCGCGAGATGCCGCCGGAAGAAGAGCCGCAGCCGCCTGAACATCAGCGGCAGGCAGTCGCCGGCTGGCTGGCGAAAGAGCTCGAACGCATCGACAAGTCGACGCCACCGGATCCAGGACGCGTCACGGCTCGCCGGTTGAATCGCACTGAATACAACAACACGGTTCGCGACCTGCTCGGTGTCGACATTCGCCCGGCCGACGATTTTCCGCAGGACGATGCGGGATATGGGTTCGACAACATTGCGGACGTGCTGTCGCTCTCGCCGGTGTTGATGGAGAAGTACGTGAGCGCCGCCGACAAGATCACCCGGAGGGCGCTGTTCGGCCCGCCGGCCATGAAGCCGACGCTCACGCGGCTGCGATCGGACGGCCGGCGCGTCCGCGATGCGAAAACGTTCCCGGGACAGTACGACGTCACCGGACTCAGCCTTCCAAATGCATTTCACACGATGTTTCGCGTCCCGATCGACGGCGAGTACGTCGTTCGCGCCGCACTGGCCGGCCTGAGGCCGGTTGCGTCCGAGGCGATTGCCGTCACGTTATGGGTCGACGATCAGCTTGTCCAAACCGTCCCGTTCGATTCAGAGCGATCTGCGACCTTCAACGACGATCGCCAGGATTTCGGCGGACAGATGGTCGAGTTCAAGGCGCAGTTGACCTCGGGCGATCGCCACATCGCGGTTGCGATTCCACGCATATTCGAAGGATTGCCGCCCCGCTTCAACGGTCCGAATCCATCGACGCGACCGACTCCGCCGCCGCGTGAATTCAAACCGCCGCCAAACGCGACGCCCGAGCGAATCGCGCAGTTGCGCAAGACGTTCGAGGACACGCAAGCGGAACTCGCGAAGATCCCGATGAACGGTGTCCGCATCAACACACTGGATATCGGCGGACCCTATTCGCAGGCGACCGGGCCGACCCGCGCGAGCCTCCAGAAGATCTACACCTGCGGTCATCCCACAGGCGCGCATACGCCCATGTGCGCGCGGCGAATCGTCACGGACTTCGCGCGCCGTGCGTTCCGCCGGTCGGTGACGTCGCAGGAACTGACACCGTACATCAAGCTGACCGAGGCGGCGGAGAAGGAAGAGGGATCGCTGGCGGAGGGTCTCGCCGTTGGTCTTCAGGCGATTCTTGTCTCGCCCGATTTTCTGTTCAGGATCGAGCGCGATCGGACGAACACGGGAAAAACGGTCGCGGCTCACTATCCGATCTCGCAACACGAACTGGCGACGCGGCTCGCCTACTTCCTGTGGGCGAGCATGCCGGACGCGTCGTTACGTCGGGCGGCCGACATGGGAACGCTGCGGAATCCCGCCGTTCTTGCGGCGCAGGTCCGCCGCATGTTGCGCGATCCGAAATCCAGCGCCCTTGCCGAAAACTTCGGCGGTCAGTGGCTGCAGTTCCGCGCGCTCGAGTCGGTCACCCGCGACCGCGAGCGATATCCGGACTTCGAGGACTATCTTCGTTTCTCGATGCGGCGGGAGACCGAACTGTTTATCGAAGACGTCATTCAGCACGATCGGAAGGTGCTCGACTTCATCGACGGCAAGTACACTTTCATCAATGAACGGCTGGCGCGTCACTACGGCATCGCGGGCGTGACCGGTCCCGAGTTCCGCCGTGTCGATCTGAATGACACGCCGCGCGCGGGCGTCCTCACGCAGGCGAGTGTTCTGACCGTTTCATCGTACGCGACGCGTACATCTCCTGTGCTGCGGGGACGCTGGGTGCTCGACAATCTGCTCGATGCGCCGCCACCCGAACCGCCGGCCGATGTACCGAATCTCAAGGAAGAGGAAATCGGGACGTCCGCGTCGATGCGCGAGCAGCTCGAACTCCACCGCAAGGACCCGACCTGCGCGTCGTGTCATCGCCGGATGGATCCTCTGGGCTTCGGTCTCGAGAACTTCGATGCCACCGGCGCCTGGCGCACGATGGACGGCAAATTTCCGATTGATGCGACCGGTACGCTGCCCGATGGCCGGAAATTCGATGGACCAGAGGAGTTGCGTTTGATCCTGCGCGCCGACCATCAGGCGTTTGAACACTGCCTGACGGCGAAGCTCCTGACGTATGCCCTCGGGCGCGGGCTGGAGCGTTACGACAAACGGACCGTAAGTGGTATCGTGAGCCGGCTGCCGGAGCACGAATACCGGTTCTCGGGGTTGATTCTGGAAATCGTCAAGAGCCTTCCCTTCCAGTCGCGAAGGGCAGCCAGTACTGCGAGCACACCATGATCATTACGCGAATGCACCTGCCCCGGCGAAGCTTCCTCAAGGGAATGGGAGCGGTCATCGCGCTTCCGATGCTCGACGCGATGACCCCCGCGTTTGCCGCGCCGCGCCTTCAGGCGCGTCCGGTTCGCCTCGGGTTTACCTACGTGCCCAACGGCATCACGATGCCGGAGTGGAGCCCGAAGGGAACTGGTGCCGGTTTCGAATTCGCGCGGGTGATGAAACCGCTCGAGCCCTTCCGCCAGGACATGCTGGTAATGTCCGGCCTCGCCCAACGAAATGGCCAGGCGCTGGGTGATGGCCCGGGCGATCACGCGCGTGCTGCGGCGTCGTATCTGACCGGGGTCCATCCGCGGAAGACGGCCGGGGCGGATATTCAGAACGGCATCTCCGTTGATCAGGTCGCCGCGCAGCAGATTGGATCGGCAACCCGATTCCCGTCGCTGGAGCTCGGCTGCGACGACTCGCGCACCATCGGCAACTGCGACTCGGGTTATTCGTGTGCCTACACCAATAGCCTCGCGTGGCGGGGTCCCGCGACACCGATGCCACCCGAAACCAACCCGCGGCTGGTGTTCGAGCGCCTGTTTGGCGATATCGATACGAGCTTGTCCCCCGAAGTCCGCGCCCGTCGTCTCATGTATCGGCGCAGCATTCTCGATCTCGTCAACGAGCGCACCAGCAAGCTGGCATCAACGCTCGGTCCGACCGACCGCCGCAAGCTCGACGAGTACCTCACCTCGATCCGCGAGATCGAGCAGCGGATCGAAAAGGCCGAGAAGGACATGACCGGCCTGACACCGACGATCGACAAGCCGACGGGCGTCCCCGTGCTCTACGCCGACTACGTGAACCTGATGTTCGATTTGCAGTTGATTGCGTTCCAGGCGGACCAGACGCGGATCGTGACAATGATGATGGGGCGTGAAGGCAGCATGCGGACCTATCCCGAGCTTGGCGTGCCCGATCCGCATCATCCGTTGACGCATCATCGCGGCAACCCGGAGTGGATTGAGCGTGTCACGAAAATCAACACGCTGCACATGGAGCTCTTTGCCGGCTTCATCAAGAAGATGAAGGAGACGCCCGACGGCGACGGCTCCCTCCTCGATCACACGATCATCGTCTATGGCAGCGGCCTGAGCGACGGCAACCGGCACACGCACGAGGATCTGCCGATCGCGGTCATCGGTCACGGCGGCGGCTTCCGTATGGGAAGCCATATCGTCTATCCGAAAGGTACACCGCTGACCAACCTGTTCCTGACAGTTCTCGACCGTGTGGGCGTCCAGCAGGAAACCATCGGCGACAGCACCGGGAGAATTGAACACCTGACCGACTTATAGTCACGCCGGTGCGCAAAGCGTTTCGCATGTCGGTCCATGCCGGTCAGGAGGCTGAGTACATCGGCCGGCATCAGCCCATCTGGCAGGATCTCGAGCGCACGCTCCTCGAGCACGGCGTGCGCACGTACTCAATCTTTCTCGATCCCACCACCAATCATTTGTTCGGCTACGTCGAGTTCGAAAGCGAAGAGCAATGGAATGCCGTCGCGGCGACGGACGTATGCCAGCGGTGGTGGGCTTACATGCGCGATTTGATGCCGACCAATCCCGATCACAGCCCGGTGAGTGTCGTGCTGGAAGAGGTATTTCATATCGAGAAGCAGTGACGGTTAGCGATCGATTGCGGACTGCCGACTGAAGACTGCCGATTCTCTGATTGCGGATTGTGGATTGAGAAGGTCGAGCTGCGCGATGAGCGGCATTGACCATGCCCAGCGAGTCGTCGCAAACCGGCCGTCAGTCATGCCAGCGCGTGCTCGCACGCCTCGAGAAATCTCATTGCTTCTCTTGGCCTGAGAGCTCGTTCGGTCGAAAGCGCTGTTCGGAAGAACGCTGCGGCCGCCTCTGATAACTGAGGAGTCTCCGGACCGTCATCGATCGCCACGTTGGTGACCGTTTCGCCGCCGACGAATGCGACGGTGCGGCGGAACGGGTGGTGTGAGGTGAGCATCTCGTAGGCGATTACACCTATCGCCCACACGTCCCAATCCGGACTCACCTCGTCGCCGGCAACCTGCTCCGGCGCCATGTAATCAAGCGTACCGATCAGCAGCCCGGCGCTACTGTTGGTGGCCCGCTCACCTCCCAATTGCTTGTTGACGGATTTCGCGAGACCGAAGTCGAGCACTTTTGGCACGACGCCAGTCGGATGACGCTGGAGGAAGATGTTCTCCGGCTTCAAGTCACGGTGCACGAGACCCTTGTCATGTGCGGCGCTCAGCGCGGAGCAGACTCCGCGCAGGATGTGAAGCGCCTCTGGCGCAGTCAGCGGCATCCCCGACGCGAGTCGCTGCCGCAGCGTGTCGCCTTCGAGCAGCTCCATGACAAGGAATGGCCGTTGATGCCGATCGACGCCGAAATCATAGACGCGGACGACGTTAGGATGCGCGAATCGCGCCGCATCGCGCGCTTCCTGCCGGAAGCGGCCAGCGAGATCGAGAGGGCCGACGACGTTCTCCTGAATCACCTTTACCGCAACTGGCCGTTCGAGCACGTCGTCAAGAGCTTCGTAGACCGCGCCCATTCCTCCGCGGCCCAATCGCCGTTCGAGACGGTAGCGCCCGTTCAACAGACGTGATCCTCGGACTATTGTCAGGCGATGGCCGTCCTGCGGGCACACCGTTGCACCGGAATCAAAGCAGCGTCCGCATCGTTCGCACTCAGCCAGCGTGTGCGTGTCGCCCGATGTCCGCTCCAGCAATAGCCCGACCGCGTGCGCGATCGTCACCAGCAGATCCAGATCCTCCTGGTTATAGGGTTCCTCGGAACGCCGTGGACCGAGCACGAGCAGTCCCAGCGGCAGATCGCCTGAAAGGCGGCTGGAGATCGGGACGAGGAGCTCGATGCCGTGGTCGAGCAACAGTGAGCGTTCCTCAATCGGAAGCTGATGCCGGACCCATGCGGTATCACCGAGTGAAAGCGCCAGAGGCTTTCGGAGCACCGACAGGACACCAATAACGGCAAGGGAAGAAGGAAGCGATGCGGGCTGCCGTTCCTCGGGAGATCCTCCGGCGGACGAGCCTGCCGGTACTACGTGGAAGATCGACTCGCCGGGCACGTGGCCGAGAACGCTGACGAATTCGGGATGCAGCGCTTCGTCGATGCGTTGAACGATCGCCGGCGCAATCGCTTCGAAGTTCGAGGCAAGGGTAACTTCCTCCGCAATGCTCCGAAGCAGTCGTTGCGCATCGTAACGCTCGCGAAAGAATCGGCGGTCCACATGGTTCAGCCAGTCTTCGCGCCGCATGCGAATGACCAGCAACGCGACGCCAACTGCGGTAAACCACCACCAGCGGGATCGCAGCACTGTCAACAGCGATTGTTGGCGATGGAGGATGACATCAGACAGCATGAGTACGGCGAGCGCCGGGATCAGCGCATCGACAAAACCGCGCGCCAGGGCATATCGCAATCCCTGGCGGACGATGAGGCTGACGTCGAACAGCCGGTGACGCAGGATTGCGTATGCGAACGCCGCCGGCACGGCGAGGAACACCAGCGAGAACGCCGTGAGCGGGCGGCTCGCGAAAATATCCGCTCCGGGATCCCGCCAGTGGCCTGCCACGACCGCGGCTCCTGCCGTGACTCCCACAACGACACCGGTAATCAGCACTCGGATGCGACGCTGGTCGGTCAGTGTTTGCGCTGTCTGCTTGTGCGCCAGGAGCAGCGCGATTGCCAATCCGCCGTAGATGACGTTCATGGCATAGACGCCCTGCAACCAGTCCGTCATGCCGGTCGGCGGACCAACTTCACGCATGATGCGGTGCCACCCGTACACGTGCCGGCCGACGACGAGAGCGGCCGGCGTCATCGCCAAAGCAAGCGACGTGGGTGACCACAAGCGGCGCGGGAACACCGCAAAGAAGGCGAACAACAATGGGCCTACTGCGACGCTCGTCGCAAACGGTATCCACAAGAGCGCCGCTGGGACCGCTGGCACGACTCCCCAGAAGGCCGCCATTCGCACGGGTAGCGCCAGCGACACCGTTGCGAGCGATGCGAGCAGCAGCGCGCCGAGAAGCGCCGATGGCTGGGAGTCGCGCCTGAACGCGACCACGATAGCGAAGCCCAGCGTAATCAGTTGCGCAACACGAAATGCCAGGAGAGCCGGTCGGCCAGGCGCGGTCCCCCATTCGCTGAGGCCGGACGGCAGGTGAAGGCTCGCCGATGACAAGGTGCCGTTCCGCTCGATCTCGACATCGAACGGGTTTGCGGGATTCAGGTAGGCACGGACTCGCTGCCAGTCCGCGGGGGCTTCCAGGATCTGGCCGGCCGCGCGCTTGAGGCGGTCGCCAGTCCGTATGCCCGCACGTGCGCCGATGGAGTCTGGCTGCAGTCGACCGACCGTGACGGCGCCGTCCTCGAACACCGGAACAAAACCTAGCGGGGCCACACGCAGCAGGTCGCACGTGATGAGCAACCCAAAGTAGCCGACGTAGGCGACAGTGAGCACCGTGATACAGGCGAGGGTGACGGTCCATCGCGCGGACTGCCCTGCGAAGGGGACCGACTGAGCGTCATCCTCTCTCCTGATCACAGAATTCCACCGTCCGGGGTCACGGGCACACCGAGTCAAGGCGAATCGCCGCTCGCCTGCTGCATAAATTTTGCAGGGTTAGCCGCACTATACACCCTCCTCGGGTAACCTTTCTCTTCGATCCGGGTGTCGCGTCAATGACGCGGGTGGGGACCGCGAGCAGTGAGAAAAGCTGACCGAACACGGCCGCTGATCGAAGTCATCGTTCAAACAGTCGACGACGCGCGCGCGGCGGAGGATGGCGGCGCGGATCGACTTGAAGTCGTGCGCGCGATCGACGTGGGTGGACTGACGCCTGACCTCGCCGTCGTCGCTGCAATCGCCAGCGCCACATCGCTGCCCCTGCGCGTCATGCTACGCGAGAATGGCGGCTTCGAAACGAATCCCCAAGAGATTGCCGTCATGCGCGCTGCGGCTTTGGAGTTAGCGGCGATGAACGTCCACGGGCTGGTGGCAGGTTTTGCGAAAAGTGGACGGCTGCTGCTCGACCAGTTCGACGAGGTTGTCGCGACTGGATCACCTCTGCCCGTCACATTCCATCGCGCGTTCGAGTCGCTCGTCGATCAGGAGGACGCGATTAGTGTCTTGTCACGGCACCAGCACGTCGATCGCATTCTGACCGGCGGCGGGGACGGTTCGATAGAGGACCGGTGCGCTCACCTGCATCAATTGGTGGCGCGTGCCGGCTCCCGCCTGACGATCATCGCGGGCGGTGGTGTCGATCTGGAAATGTTTCGTCGATTGGTGGAGCAGCGCACGGTGCGTGAGATCCATGTGGGTCGCACCGCGCGTGCCGGACAGAGCGCCGAAGGCCCCGTGTCCGCCGCAAGCGTGCGGCGGCTACGGGACCTTGCGGACTTACACGCCGGTTCTTAGAACCGAACCTTCACCCCGAGCTGCACCTGTCGCTCGACCGTGCCGCAGACCGAGCACGACGGGTTCGAGAGCATTGCGGAAATGACGCCGGCAGCAGCGTTGCCGATCGTCGTGTTTGGGTTCGCGAACTGCGGATGGTTGAGGATGTTGAACGCCTCGACCCGGAACTCCGTCGCGAAGCGTCCGATCTTCGTGTTCTTGATCAGCGACGCATCGATGTTGAACGACCCGGGTCCGCGAATGATGTTGCGACCCGCATCGCCGTAGGTGGCGGTACTCTCGGTCGTCGCCTTGAAACAATCGAGATCGAACCATCTGTCGATGGTGGGGTTGGCGAGTTTCCCGTCGCAGACCCGGTTCGGACGGTTTCCAGTGCCCGTCGATTGGACACCCTGGGTCTGTGTGACCGTCAAGGGCAGACCTCCGCGCAGCAGCAGGATGCCGCCGAACTGCCAGCCGCCCCAGAGTTTTTCGCGCGCCCATGGGATCTCGTAGATCCAGCTCGATGAGAGCGTGTGGGTGATGTCGTAGTCGGCCGGTCCGCGGTTGTACTGCGGATCGTAGACGTTGGTCAGGGTCACGGTGCCGTCGTTGTCCGAGTTCAGGTCGATCGCCTTGCCAAACGTGTAGGAGTTCAGGAAGGAGAAGTTGTTGGCAAAACGCCGCTGGAACTTCAGGAGCAGCGCGTTGTAGTCAAGCGTGCCCTTGCTCTGGACCTGCCCGATGGTCCGAAGCGCCGGCGCGAGCTTGATGAAAGGACGATTCACATTGGAGTCGGTCACGCCGAGGACGGGCCGAGCCTGGTTCGGATCGCCTTTCAGCAACATCTGACGGCCCTGCGAGCCGACGTACGCCACTTCTAACATGTAATTGGTGGCAAGGGAGCGTTGAACGTTGAAGTTCCACTGCCGCGCGTACGCGTCGCGGAAGTTGATGTCGAAGATCGATCGCGTCGAGCCGGCGGCGGGTCTCGCGGGATCGGTCCCCGGGGGATCGGGAAGGCCGTCCTTGAGCAGCAGATTGGCGCCGTAGGCTGACGGGTTTGCGTTGAGCGCCGTCGCCTGGAGGAACGGCGGGTTCTGCGCTTTCGAACTCGACGTGCCGCCGGGTGTGAAGTTCCAGAAGATTCCGAATCCACCGCGCACGATCGTGCGGCCGCTGCCATTGACGTCGTAGGCAAAGCCAAAACGAGGACCGACGTCCCCCTTCGAGTAGGTCTGCAGGTAGCGGCCCACTTTGACGCCGTTGATCACTGCATCATCGGAGGCGACCACGAACTTGCCAGTTGACTCGTCGAAGTTCGACTGCCGATTGTCGACCTCAACCCACGGCGGGTAGACGTCCCAACGGACGCCGAGATTGAGCGTCAGACGGTTGGTCACACGGAAGTCGTCCTGGGTATAGAGCGCGTACTCGGGACGGGTTTCCGTGTAGGTGTCCTCATCGAAGTAGTTTCGTGCCTTCGTGTTCACGAGCCCGAGCATGAAGCTCGCGACGTCGAAGCCCGTCGATCCGTTGACGGTGCAGCCCGCGGCCTGACCGGCGCAATTCGACGTCATGTTGTTGTTGAAGTTGAACACGCCGGTGATCGTATCCGGGTTGAGAATCTCGCGCGATCGAAACGTGATACTGCCACCACTCTTGATCGTGTGTTTTCCCTTGACCCAGGTCACGTTGTCGAAAATCGCGAAGTCGTTCTGATTGGTGATGAGCGGCTGGTTGCCGTTTGCCCCGAGGTTCCGGATGTTCTGGAACGTCATCTGCGACATCGCGGACGTGGCGTTGTTAATGTTGACGCCGGGGAGTCCCACGGCTTTGGCCGGATTGGTGCCGTAGTCGATCGGCAGCTGGTGGAACTTGATCGACGTCCAGCCGAAGCGGAACTCGTTGAGCAGGTTCTGCTGAATCGTGTGCGTATCGTTGAAGGCGAGTCCTTGCGCCGTGATGTTCCCATCGCCGGCGCCGAACGTCGCCCCTGCATCGCCGTGCGGGAGGCTCGCCGGCTGGAGCCGGTGAACTTTCTGGTAGCTGTACCTGACGAAGAAGCGGTTCGAATTCGAGACGTTCTGGTCGACCTTGACGTCACCCTGATTGTCGTCCCGGTGTTTGACCGGGTTGAGCAGGTAGTTGTTGATGGTCTGTCCGTTCGACTGTCTCGTGCCTGGCGTGTTCGGTTCGGGATACAGCTGCGTCAGAATGTTTCGCGCGACTAAGTCGATACGGCCGTCAGGAATGATGTTGCCCGCGAAAGGCTGACCGGTGGTCGGATCGTAGATCACGCGCGTCAGCTCGGAAAAGTTGCCGGACCGCATGGCCATCGTCGGGACCGTGGACAGTGCCGTGACGCCCTGCGTCTCGCGATGCCCCTGGTAGTCGCCAAAGAAGAACGTTTTGTCCTTGAAGACAGGGCCACCGACGGTACCGCCGAACTGGTGTTGCTTGAAGTCTGGCTTGGCACGGCCGGCGCGGTTGTTGAAAAAATTGTTCGCGTCCAACGCATCGTTGCGCATGAATTCGAACGCGCTGCCGTACAGGCTGTTCCTGCCCGACTTGATCTGCAGGTTGACGACGCCACCGAGCGACCGGCCAAACTCGGCGGAGTAGGTCGAGGTCTGCATCTTGAACTCGTCGAGCGCGTCAACGCTCGGGAAGATGACGACCGTCTGCAGCCAGGTCTCGTTGTTGTCGACCCCGTCGAGCATGTAGTTGTTGTCGCGCGGGCGCTGGCCGTTGGCCGAGAACGACGCCGAGGCGCGCCAGGCAAGGCTCCCCGCGCCGTCGATGTTGGCTCCGGGAATGCCGCGCAGAACGCCGGGGATGGTTCGTGTCAGATTGACGAAGTTGCGGCCATTGAGCGGCAACGCCTCGATTTGCTGCGCCTGGACCGTGGTCCCGAGCTCCGATGAACTCGTCTGCAGCAACGGGCTGGCCGCTTCGACGCTGACCGTTTCGGTCATCGCCCCGACTTCCAGTTTGAGGTCAATACGCGCGCGCTGGTCGACACCAAGTTCGATGTTTGACAGCGTCAGCGTCTTGAACCCGGTGAGTTCCGCCATCACTGTGTAATGTCCTGTGGGGAGCTGGGGTGCGGTGAACTCCCCGTTCGAATCTGCCTGGATTGTGCGCGTCAGGCCAGTGCCTTCGTTGACGATCGTCACCTTGGCGTTGGGGATCACGGAGCCGGACGAGTCGGTTACCGTGCCGAGGATGGTACCGCTCACGCTCTGCGCCGCCAGCGTGGCCGGCGCGCACGCGATAGCGAGCGCGAGCACGACGAGAACCTGCCGAAGCCGCCCGGGACGCGAAATCACGCGGCTCATCATGTGTCGACCTCCAGCAACTAACAGTCTTCTGCCCACGACAATAGTGGTCTGACCACTTTGGGATGCGCATTCATATCACATCCGCCGCCGCTTTGCGATAGCCGATCGGCATAACCGCGGCGGCTTCGCGGAAGTGATAGCATCCGCGCGTCATGGCATACCACCTTGCCGCTGCACGACGCCCTTCGACTCGCATGCCGACGCGCTCGCTCAGGGCGGGGCTCGTTGTCGCAATTCTCTTTTGCGCGGCGCTCGCCCCCGCGGGAGATGATCCGCAGGCCCCATCAGGCCGCAACTTTGCGACCGTCGGCGGCAACCTCGCCAATCACCGGTACTCCGCGCTGACGAAGATCAACAAATCCAATCTGTCCCAGCTCGCAGGCGCCTGGTCGATCCACCTCGAGGACGGGAAAACGCCCGGGACGATGCAGGCGACGCCGGTCGTCGTGGATGGCGTGATGTTCGTCGTTTCGGGAGCGGGCAACATCTTCGCCATCGACGCAGCGACCGGGACGATCAAGTGGAAACACGAAACGATGCTTGGCGGCACCTACCGCGGCGTCGCGGTGGGAGACGGAAAGGTCTTTTCAGGACGGCGCGACAACACGCTGATTGCGCTCGATCAGAAGACGGGCGCACTGGTGTGGAAGACGGCGCTCGCCGATCCTGCACGCGGCACGACGAGTGCACCCGCGGTCTACTTCAACGGGCTTGTCTACATCGGCGTCGGCGGGGGTGAAGGCGGGGTGCGCGGCCAATTCGGTGCCTACGACGCGAAAAGCGGTAAAGAGGTGTGGAAGTTCTGGACGTTGCCAGGTCCTGGCGAGCGGGGCCACGAGACCTGGGAAGGGGATTCGTGGAAGTACGGCGGTGGCCCTGTGTGGACCGCTCCTGCGATCGATCCTGATCTCGGAATGGTCTACGTGCCGATTGGCAATGCCAGCCCCGACAACGATGGGACCGCCCGAGGCGGCGACAATCTCTTTACCGTCTCGGTGGTTGCGCTCGACCTGAAGAACGGCGCATACAAATGGCACTTCCAGGAAGTGCACCACGACATTTGGGACTACGACAGCGCGGCGGCCCCGATCCTTGCCGACGTCCGGTATCAAGGATCGACCCGCAAGATCGTGATCCACACCGGCAAGACCGGTTTCATGTATGTCCTCGATCGCACGAACGGACAACCGCTGATCGGAATCGAGGAGCGTGCCGTTCCGCAGGAACCGCGCATGAAAACGGCGGCGACGCAGCCGTTTCCGATCGGTGACTCGTTCACGCCGACCTGTCCTGAGCCAGGCAGCGTTCCGGAAGGCATGAAGAGCGCGTGCATATTTGGCGCGTACTGGACGGAAGCAGTGGTGATGGCACCGGGAACGCTCGGGGGAATCTCGTGGGCGCCGATGACCTTCAGTCCACAGACACGTTTGATCTACATCCCCGGCACAATCATCAACTCTGCGTTCACGCTGCGGCGTCAGGAATGGGACGACCAGGCGCAGCGTTTCAAGCCGCTCGATGAGGGCATTGGGTTTTTCCGTCCGACCGGTGTGCCGCGCGCCGGCACCCTCACAGCAATGGATCCCGCGACCAACAAGATCGTCTGGCAAAAGCGAATGAAGTTTCCGCTCGGAACCGGAAGCGGCTTGTTAAGCACCGCCTCAGGACTTTTGTTCCACGGAGAGTCCGATGGCAATGTTGTCGCCTACGACATTGCGAACGGTGAGCCGTTGTGGAAGTTTCAAACGGGCACCGGCGCCGACGCGCCGATCGCCACCTATGAGGTGAATGGCGAGCAGTACCTCGCGCTGCTTGCGGGCGGCAGTTCGTTCCAGTTGTCAAAGCGGGGCGACAGTTTGTGGGCATTCAAACTGGGCGGCAAGGTGCCGCAGGAGCCGGCACCACCCGAACCACCACTTGTCCAACCGCCTCCTGCTCGGAGATAGCGTTGTCCTTGGAGCGACGATGAAACCGATGATCACGGCGCCGCTCGTTCTCGCGGCGTTCAGCTTCGCTGCCCTTGCCGGCCCGCCGCAGAACGCCGGCCCCACTCAAGCGCCTCGTCCCACTCCGCCGCCGGCGTCACCGCAAGAGATCCTGCTCTGGGAGAACGGCGCGCCCGGTGCCCTCGGTCAGGCGGACACCGATAAGCCCACGATCACCGTCTATCGCGCGCCGCGGGGGAGTTCCGGCACGGCGATCATTGTCGCTCCGGGCGGCGGCTACGGTGCACTTGCGATCGAGCATGAAGGGCGGCAATGGGCGTACTGGTACAACGCGATGGGCATCACGGCCTTCGTGCTGAAGTATCGACTTGGACCGCGCTACCACCATCCCATTGAGCTCGGCGATGCGCAGCGCGCGATTCGTACTGTCCGAGCCCGAGCCGCCGAGTTCAACATCGTCCCCGATCGGATCGGGATGATGGGATTTTCGGCCGGTGGTCACCTCACTTCGACCGCGGGGACCCATTTCGATTCCGGCAAAGCCGATTCCAGCGATCCGATCGATCGCGTCGGCAGTCGCCCTGACTTTCTGATTCTCGGATATCCCGTGATCTCGTTCGATCCCGCCGTCACTCACGCGGGATCGCTCCGCAATCTGCTCGGCGAAAATCCGGATCCGAAGCTGGTGGAGAACCTGTCGAACGATCTGCAAGTGACTGCGCAAACGCCGCCGACGTTCATTTTTCACACAACGAACGACGCCGGCGTTCCCGTCGAGAACAGCGTGCGGTTTTACCTGGCCCTCAGGAAGGTGAAGGTGCCGGTCGAAATGCACTTGTTCGAAAACGGACCGCACGGCGTCGGAATGGCGCTCAACGACCCATCACTTAGCGCCTGGCCGAATCTTCTAATGAATTGGTTACGTGCTCGAGGGTTGCTTGCCAAGCCGGCCCAGTAGGTGTTGTCACCAGATCGTGACTCTGTCGGCAAGGGAGTTGAACAGCCGATCCTTCTCTGTTACTGAGAAGGCCTGGTAGAACGCGCCGAGATTACGCACCGTTCCGTTGGCTCGATATTCGTACGGCGCATATGGAAACGTGGTGACCCATTCGCGAACGTAGTCGGGCCTGACCTTCATACGCCAGACCCGCGCCCATGCCAGAAAGAATCGCTGCTCTGCGGTAAAGCCATCGATGATCGGGGCTTCACGGCCGCTCAGGGATAAGCGATACGCGCGAAGTGCCAGCGAGAGGCCGGCAACATCGCCGGCATTCTCACTCAGCGTCAGTTCGCCATTCACGTGCAGGCCCGGCAGCGGCTCGTATCGATTGAACTGGTCGACCAGACGGTTGACTCGATTCGCATATTCGTCCTCTTCGGCCGTGCTCCACCAGCGCCGGACCTCGCCGCGAGAGTCATACCGGCGGCCGCGATCGTCGAGCGCGTGCGCCAACTCGTGACCGATCGTGGCTCCGATGGCGCCATAGTTCACGGCATCGTCTGCATTCGGATCGAAAAGAGGTGGCTGGAGCATTGCTGCCGGCAGGACGATTTCGTTCAGCGCGGGGTTGTAATACGCATTCACCGTTTGCGGCGTCGTGGTGAGCCACTCTCCCGGGACGGCGTTCGACACACGCGTCATGCGGTAATCACTCTCGAATCGCCGTCCGCGCTGGACGTTGCCGGCCAGATCGTCGGCCTTGATGACGAGGCCTGAATAATCCCGCCATCGATCGGGATACCCGACGCGGGCAGTGATGCGAGAGATCTTGGCGATCGCCTCGCCCCGTGTCGGCGCCGATAGCCACGCGGCCTGGTCGATCGACTGCCGATACGCCTTCAACATCGTGTCGACAAGTGTTTCGACCCGCGAACGGACTCGCGGCGGAAGGTGTTTCTCGACATACAAACGCCCGAGAGCATCTCCGAGCGTCGAGCTCACCAGCGACACGGCAGCCTTCCAGCGCGTTCTCGGCGTCTCCTGACCGGTCAACTCCCGTCCAAAAAAATCGAATCGCGCGTCAACGAACGGCTTGCTCAGATACGGTGCCATCGCCGTGATGTAGCGAGCAGCGAGCCAGGCCTTCCAATGTTCGAGCGGCCGAACAGGTATGAGCGACGCGAACTGCTCAAAGAAGGATGGCTGAAGCAAGGCGACGGCGGCAGCCTTGTCGATGCCTTGCGGGCGTGCCCACGCCATCCAATCGAAGCCGGGCATGTTCGCCGAGAGCTCTCGAATCGTGAGTCCCCGCGGTGCTCGCGCCGCTGCCCGACTCTCCGTTGGCGACAGCTGACATCTGGCGAGTTCTGTTTCCAGTTCGAGGACGCCACGCGCGAGACGGTCGGGTTCTGGTTGACCGGCAAGACGGAGAACTGTCGTCACGTAGGCGACGTACTTGTTACGCAGCTCAATGAACTGCAATCGATCGCTCAGATAATGGTCGCGTGTGGGGAGTAGCGTGCCTCCCTGCGTCACCTGCACAATTAAACGGCTCGCGTCCCTGGCGTCGGTGACGACGTTTGTCGGAAACGGTCCGCCCATTCCAAGGAATCCGAGGTGGCCGACCACCGCAGCCAGATCGCGCGTCGAGCCCACCGCGTTGATACGACCGAGAATGGGTGAGAGCGGCTGCGCGCCCAGAGCATCGACACGCGCTTGGTCGATCACGCTCATGTAAAGGTCTGCAATCTGCTGGCGTGAGGATCCATTTCGCGGCCGACTGGCCGCCGCTTCCTCAATGACGGCGCGCAGATCGGCCTCAGCTTTTTCGGTCAATTCCGTGAAAGCACCGTATGTGACGCGATCCGGCGGAATCTCACTCCTGGCCAGCCAGCCGCCATTCACGTATCGATAGAGATCGTCCTGCGGGCGAATCGACGTGTCGAATGAGGCCCGGTCGAGGCCCGAGGCACTCTGAGGCGGTGCATCGATGATCGGTGCGAGAGCGAGCAGGCCGACGAGGCAGAGCGCGCCCGGCCGTGACACGTCAGTATTCGGTGAACATCCGTTGGATTTCAGAGCCCTCGTTCGTTCTCGTCAACGCCAGCATCAGCAGAATCCGGGCTTTGACCGGGGCGAGATCCTCTCCCTGTATCTGGAAACGCGGAGCGGAGGCCTGTGTGTTGCGTGCGGCGATGCGACCGCTCCCGGTCCGCGTCGTGAGAACCACAAACACACCTTTTTCAACCGCGTAGCGAATGCCTTCCTCCTGGGTTCCGCTCGTCGCGCCGGCACCCGCGGCGGCGATGACGATCCCTTTCGCGCCATGATCGACGATCGATTTGATCAGGTCGCCTGGAGCGCCCTGATAGGTCATGACGATATCGACACGAGGGAGATCTTCGAGCTTCGACACGTCGAACTCGCTCTTTCCCGCATGCCGCTTGACGACGTCACGGTAAAAGACGATGCGATCGGCATCGACGACGCCGAGAATGCCGTAGGCGCGCGATTGAAAGGTGTCGAGCCGGTGGGCGTCGGTTTTGGTCACGTCCCTGGCCGAGTTGATCTCGTCGTTCAATACAACGAGGACGCCTCTGCCACGCGATCGCGAATCGGCAGCCACGCGGTAACCCTCGAGCAGATTGGCTGCACCCTCATAACCCAGCGCACTCGGGTTCCGCATTGATCCGACGATCACAACCGGCTTCTCGCTGCGGACAGTGAGATCGAGAAAGTACGCCGTCTCTTCAAGCGTGTCAGTTCCGCTGGTGACGACGACGCCGGCGAGGTCGGCCTCTTCAGCCAGCATCGCATTGATCCGGTTCGCGAGCCCGATCCATTGCTTGAGGGTCAGCGCGCCGCTCGAGACGTTTGCGAATTGCTCGAACTCGGGGCGGACATACTTTTCGACCCCCGGAATCGATGAAACCAGCTCCTCGGCCGTCAGCCGTCCGCCACTGCGGTTGGAGATGGTGCCGCCGGTGGCAATCAAACGGACGCGTGGAAGCGCTGTCTGAGCAGATGGTGCCGGCGCCTGCGCCGGTGTTTCCGGCAACGCGTCAGCGAGAATGGGACAAGTAGCCAACCGGAAGCCGACCAGCGCTGTCAGAATCAGCGTCGTCGCTCCGACCCGGGCGCGCATGGCTGAACTATAGCTGACGGCGGGCGTTTCCGTGAGCCAGGTACAACCAGCGGCTCAACTGTCCGGCGGCTTCGTGCGGCGTCTTGCCGTAAAACGGCATGGTGGCGGCCGACCCGCCAGGAAGGCGCGCGAGCTGGGCGCGCCATTTGTCGGGGGCGACAGGCGAGACTTCAATCTTGAACTCGCGGCCGTTAATGACTTCTTCGAAGCGATGCACGTTCACGATAACGTCGAGTTGGAGTATGTCGTCAGGCCGACAGCGCGTTGTAGTCTAGCGTGGCGGCGGCGACAATCAAGCGAAAGGACTATCGAAGGCGCATCAACAGAGTGCACTTCCATCAATTTGAGCGACGAACCATACGAAAAAAAACCGCGATGTCGGAACTTCAACAACAGATCCACGGTTCTTCCACACGTTTTCCACATCGGTTGTGGGTACGAGCGTCCCGTCACGCTTGACGATCGTCGGCGCGAACAATAACCTGTGAGCCTGCAATGATCTGCGGTTTACGACGATCGAAAAAGGTGGCTGGCACCTTTCGCAGAAAGGTGCCAGCCACCTTTTACGGTTTTTGTCTCCTCATCATCCCGCTGATCTTCGGCAGCGCCACTGGCCAGGCGGCCGAATCCGTGCTCTACCGACTCTTCCTGCAAGATGGCACCAGCATCATCAGTTACGGCGAGTTCGCGCGGGTTGCGGGACGTGTCGTGCTGTCGATTCCACTCGGGGATCCCTCGCAATCGCCGGCGCTCCAATTGATCAGCATTCCCGAGACGTCGGTCGATTGGCTCCGCACCGATCGGTACTCTCAGGCAGTGCGGGCGAAGCGGTACGGCGAAACGCGTGGTGAGTCGGATTTCGCCCTGCTGAGCGCGCGGGTCACTGAGGCACTCAATCAAATCGCGCAGACGTCCGATCCCGAACGGCGACTGGCGATGGCCGTGGAAGCGCGCGGCAACCTGGCGCGCTGGCCGTCTCAGAACTTTGGCTATCGAGCTGCTGACGTGGCACAGCTCGTCGGCATGCTGGACGAGGTCATTTCTGAACTACGCGTCGCGGCCGGTCAATCCAGCTTCGATGTCAGCCTCGTCGCCAACGTCATGCCCGCGCCTTCGGAAGAGATCCTCGCGGAGCCGACCTTTCGCGACACCATGGAACAGGCCATCGCTGCGGCTTCGGTTGCCGAGCCTTCAGAACGCATTTCACTTCTTGACGCTGTCACCGCTGCCCTTCAGGAACCGGCCCGTGCGGGCGGATGGGCCGCCGCCCTTCGCCTGCGCGCGATGACTGACCTCACGGCAGAACGGCGGATCGACAAGGCCTACAGCGACCTGTCGTCGTCGATGATGACGTCGGCGGCCGCCCGCGCGCAGCGAGGCGACGTTCCGGGCGTCCAGAGTCTCGTGCAATCAGTGCTCAAGGCCGACGATCGTCTCGGCCGCCGGCGGCCGCAGCAAACGTCGGCACTCCTGCAGCTGCTGGATCTTCGCCTCGATGAAGCGCGACGGACGCGGCTTGCGCGCGACGCGTGGGTTGTTCGATTCGACTCGTATCGCGACTACCGCGCCGCAATCGCTCCGGCCCTGGCCGAGTTCCGCACGTCGAGCCCACTGCTCGAAAGCATCCGCCAGCTCGCGGGTCCCGAGCCGCGAGCTTTGCCGCGGCTGGAGCAACGGCTGATCATGGCCCGGCTGCAACTCGCGGCGATCACACCACCTCCAGATCTTCAGCCGGTCCACGCACTGTTCATCTCCACGTTCCAGATGGCGAAGCGCGCCGCTTCGGCGCGTCGGAACGCGATATCATCAGGAGACATGTCGCTCGCGTGGGAAGCGTCTTCGGCTGCGGCCGGCGCGGCCATGATGTTTCAAAACGCCGGTGACCAACTCGATCGGCTGACCACACCACCTCCAAACCGGTGATCACCCCACGTATCACCCGCCTTGTGCGGGTGCCGGACCTGCAAGCGATGCAGGCCTATATCTGCCGCTGTGTGGAGCTCGTCCGTCCCGGTTCCTTGGCGGTGATCGTTCCGAGCCGCGGCGCCGCTGAAGCGCTCCGCGCCACGATCGAAACGCGATCGCTGGCTGACGCGAAGGCCGTCCTGATACCCGATCTGGTGACGCGCGATGAGCTGTATGAGCGGCTCCACTCGCGGTCGCCCGGCGCCCCGCGTCGACTCACGGGATTCGAGCGCGAGGTCATCTTCCGGCGATCCGCGATGGATGTCGCCAGCCACGGTACTCCGGCGCCGTTTTCGCTGCGTGCGGGGTTGATCCTCGAGATCCTGGCGTTCTACGACCAGTTGCGGCGGCGTAACCGATCGGTCGCCGCGTTCGAGCGGCTCGTGACCAGCACGCTCGAATCAAGTGCCGACACGGACCGTGGAGCCGAGCGGCTCTTGAGATTGACGCGATTTCTCGCCAGCGCGTTCACCGCCTTCGAACAGCGAGTTGCCGCAACGGGATGTACCGACGAGCACGGGCTCCGGGCACGGCTTCTCAGTGACAGCGGCTCAGACACGCCGGCCGTATACACCCACGTGATCGTCACGGTGCCCGATCAGGCGGCCGATCCCCGCGGATTATGGCCGTGCGACTATGACCTGCTCGCGCGTCTTCCTCGTCTTGAACGTCTCGAGATCATCGCAACCGAGAACGTGCTCGAGACTGGTTATCATCAGCGCATCCATGATGCGCTTCCGGAGATCGAAGAGGAACGCTTCGGTCGCCCGGCGGCGCTTCCAGTCCTTGCGGCGCCGGCTTCCGGGATAGCGGCCGATCAGGCGCACTGGATTGTTTGTCGCGATCGCGAAGAGGAACTCGTTGACGTCGCGCGCTCACTCAAAGAGGGCGCTTGCTGTCCTCTGGATCGCACCGCCATCGTGTTTCAGCGTCCGTTGCCGTACCTCTATCTCGCACGCGAAGTGTTTGCCGACGCCGAGATTCCTTATCAGGCTTTCGATGCTCTTCCCCTTGCCGCCGAACCGTTCGCGGCCGCGCTCGACCTCATTTTGTCGTTCGTGATCTCCGAGGCCACGCGAGCTTCGATCGTCGAACTTCTCGCGTCGCCACATTGGTCGTTCGCTGTTGATGGCCGACCGCTCTCGCGCGCCGACGTCGCGGCTCTCGACCAACAGCTCAACGACCTGAAGTATGCAGGCGGATGGGATCGACTCCGCGATCTCGCCGGCAGGCCGGCCGCAGATCCGCCGGTCGTCCGGCGTCGCTCCTCCGGCGCTGCGCGTCCGGGGGACGCGTTGCGCGCGGCAGCAGACGCGGCGCAAGAACTCCGGGCGGTTGTCGACGCCGAGTCCGCTTCGCTGCAGGTGTCGTCACTTCTCGCATTCATGGCGAGCCATGAGCGATTGCCCGACGCGAGCGCGCCCGCCCGCGATGCCCACCTTCGCGCGCGCGCCGCGGTGCTGGCCGTCCTGGAGTCGCTTCGTGAGGCGCATCGTCTTCATGACGACGCGCCGCTGACGATCGGCGATCTCCTGACAACGACTCGCAGGTGGATCGAGGGGGAAACGTTTGCGCCCCGTGCGGGCAGCAACGGAATCGCATTCATGGATGCCACCGCGGCGCCGTACGCGGACATCGACGATCTCCGGCTCGTTGGACTGGTCGAATCCGATTGGCCGGAGAAGAGCAGTCGCAGCATCTTCTATCCGGCGCAGTTGCTCGGGCAACTCGGATGGCCTGCCGATGGTGATCGGCTCGCGGCGGCTCGCGCACGCTTTCACGATCTCCTCCGTCTTCCGCAGGTTCGCATTACGGTCTCCACCTTCACGCTCGAGGACGATGCCATAGTGCCGGCATCAGTGTTTCTTGAAGAGATCGATCGCGCTGGTCTACCGGTGCAGCATCTCGCAGTGCCCGACCGTGCGCGCGCGTTGATTCACGAGGCGATCGCCGAGGAGCCGGTTGTGCCGTCGGCGCTCGATGGAGAGCCGCTCGAGTGGCTCTCGCTCAGAATGTCGCGAAGCTCTGGTTCAACAGACGCATACCACGGCAGCACGGGCGCTCGCGATGCAGCCGCGTACTCGGTCAGCAGCCTCGAACGCTATCTCGACTGCCCATTCAAGTACTTCGCGTCGCATGTCTTGCGCCTGCCTGAGGAGCGGGCGGACGAGTGGGGCCTGACGCCGCAGGAACGCGGACAATTCGTGCACGCAGTGTTCGAGACCTTCTTCCGTGAATGGCAGGCCTCGGGACACGGAAGCATCACGACGGCGAACGTGTCGGACGCGGTCGCGATGTTTCACACCATCGCAGAACGTCAGCTCGCCGTGCTGCCCGATTCCGATCGTGCGCTGGAACGTACCCATCTGCTCGGATCGGCGGCCGCTCCAGGCTTGGCCGAGCGGGCCTTCGCCTTCGAGATCGAGCAGGGAGGCGAGGTCATCGAGCGGCTTCTCGAGCATGAACTGGAAGGCGATTTCGAGTTTCGCGGCGGTGCCGGAATTCGTACCGTTCGCCTGCGCGCGAAAGCCGATCGCATCGATCTGATGGCCGACGGCACGATTCGCATCGTCGATTACAAACTCTCCAAGGCACCGAAAACGTCCCGAGCACTGCAGCTTCCGGTGTACGGCATTTGCGCACAGCAGGCGCTTGCCGGCCGGCATGGACGATCGTGGACGGTCGGGCGAGCCGGCTACGTGGCGTTTCGTGAGAAGAACCCCTTCGTGTCCCTGGGTGGATCGTCCTCGCTGGACGAAGCGCTCGCGGCGGGGCAAGAACGATTGTTCGCGGCGGTCGACGGAATCGAGCGCGGCGAGTTTCCTCCCGACCCCGAGGAGCCATTCCTCTGCACGCGGTGCGCGTACGCATCTGTTTGCCGCAAGGACTACGTCGGCGATGAGTGACCCGAACAGCCGCGATCGCCCGGGATCGCAGCTCTCGCTATTCGGGGTCGACGATCCTCAACTGACGACGGTCGCGGTTGCACCCCCAGCAGCGGATCCTGACGCCGGCGCGCGGCAAGCCGCGATCGATCCAGGTCGAAACGTCGTCCTCGAAGCGTCAGCCGGCACGGGCAAGACGTCGGTCCTGGTGTGGCGGTACGTCAATCTCCTCAAGGCGGGTGTCGATCCCGCCAACATCCTCGCGATGACGTTCACGCGCAAGGCAGCAGCCGAAATGCGCGAACGGATCATTCGCGAGCTGAAAGCAGCGGCGGCCCGCTCGGAATTCGATTGCGCCCGATGGAACGACATCCGCGACCGTCTCGCCGATATCTCGATTGGGACGATCGACGCGTTCTGCCTGTCGTTGCTCCGAGAGTTTCCGCTCGAAGCCGATCTCGATCCCGGCTTCGACATGGCGGATGAAACGGAAGTGCCGCGGCTTATCGACGAGGCGCTCGATCGATCGATGCGGATCTTTGCCGCCGAGGCTCGCAGCAGTCCCGACATCGCGCTGGTGCTCGCGCAGTTGGGTGTGTCGCGCACGCGCCTGGGGCTTGCGCTGCTTATCGATCGACGGCTGGTCGCCTGGAAAGCGCTCAACCGCTTTCTGGCCCGCGGCCCGAACGATCTGACGGCCGAATCGGTCTGCCGCCATGCGGCGGCTGCCTTACAGGGCGTCCTGCAACGTGCTCCAGGCGGACCGGCTTTTTTGACGCAGGGACCGGTTGATCACCCGCGGTACCAACTGCTGCTCGCGGATCTTCGCCGGTTCGCGGACGTCCCCGGCTGCAGCAACGCCGAGATCCGCGCGGTGCTCGATCGCGCATCTGCACATTTCCTGACCGCGGAGGGCACGCCTCGGCGCAGCGGCGGTATACCTCCGTACCGCGGCGATCGCGATTACCGCTCGACCGCGCATGCGAAAGAGCACCGCAACGTGGTCTTTCACATCGCGCCGGAGATCGAGCGGGTCCTCGAGGTGTTCACCCGCGATCTCAACGCGGTGCTGGCACGCGGTGTCAGGCAGATGTTTGCCATTGCGCTGGATCAATATCGACGAGCCCTGAACGAGCGATCGGTCCTGGACTTCAGCGACCTGCTAGAGCGGGCGCTGGATCTGCTGCGCCAGATGGACGAGTTTTCGCAAAGCCGATTCCGCCTCGAATCGCGGTACCATCACGTGCTCGTCGACGAGTTTCAGGACACCAGTCGCGCGCAGTGGGAACTCATCTCCCTTCTCGTCCAATCATGGGGAGAAGGGATGGGTCTGGCGACAGAGCCATCAATCTTCATCGTCGGCGATCGAAAGCAGTCGATCTACAGGTTCCGTGATGCTGAAGTCGCGGTGATGCAGGAGGCCGCGCGTTACATCGAAGGCCTTCGTCCGGCCGGCAATCCGAGGCACTCGATTCGCCGCAGTTTTCGCGCACTTCCCGAACTGCTCGCCTTCGTGAACGACTTGTTCACGGAAATCTCGCAGCCGAGCACGCGGCCTGACGACTTTACATACACCGAGGCGGATCGATTTCCGATCGATGCCGGCTCGGATCGACGCGGGATCGTTCTCGGAATGGCTGCGGCCGAGGCGCTCGAACCGTGTGCCGCCGCGGTTGCCAACGAGATCGTCAGAATCATCGGTGAGGAAACGGTTCGGGATCGCGACTCCGGGATGGCACGCGCCGCGACACCGGGGGACATCGCGATTCTCTTCCGATCGCGCACGAGTCATCGCGAATTCCAGCAGGCGCTCGAGGCACGTGGGATTCCCGCATACGTCTACAAGGGACTTGGTTTCTTCGATGCCGATGAGATCAAGGATGTATCTGCGCTGATTCGATACCTGGCCGACCCGAATTCGGATTTGCGAGCGGCAGCGTTCCTCCGTTCTCGATTCGTGCGGCTGTCGGACGCTGCGCTCGCCGCTCTCGCGCCCAGACTGTCGGCGGCGATCATCGATCCGGCTCCGCCATCGATTATCGATGTCCTCGATCCTGAGGATCGCAGGGTGCTCCAACACCTTCGCGCGCGAGTCGGCGGGTGGCTGGCGTCGGTCGATCGGGTGGCACCTGCAGATCTGATCGAGCGAATTCTTCGCGACACCGCGTACGCGTATGAACTCGTTGGCCCACGGCGTCAGCAAGCGTGGGAAAACCTCAAGAAGATGCGAGGCCTGGTCCGCCGTATTCAGAATCGCGGATACGCGACCTTGATGCGGATTGCCGATCATATCGACGCGCTGACTCCGGGGGACGAATCCAACGCGGTCATCGAAGCGCTCGATGCGGTGAACCTGATGACGGTTCACGCCGCCAAGGGGCTCGAATTTCCGGTCGTGTTTGTCGTCAATCTGGCCCGAGGGGCGAGCGGCCCGCCCGACCCCGTCCGCATCATCGTCGATGGCCAGGGAGACGCGCCGTCAGTGTCGATCGGGCCATTCGTCTCGGAAACGGACGAGGCCGAACGCGATCGTGAGAAACAGGAGACGCGGCGGCTTCTTTACGTGGCAGTTACCCGCGCCCGGGATCGATTGTATTTGTCCTCGCCATTAAAGGACGGCCTTTTCGCCCCAGGGCGCGGCAGTCTTGCGGAGGTTCTCCCGGATTCGGTCAAGGAACTGTTCAACCGCGTTCCAATGACGCCCGCGGACGTCACCGAACTGACGTGGACGGCGGCAAGCGGCAGGGCGTATCCATGGCGCGTCTGCAGACCACCGCATGTGAGTGACGAGATTGCGCCGAGGGCCGGCGGTCCCGCCGCGGTGACGCGCCTGACTCGCTTCGGACCACTGATTGAGGAATTCATTCCCAGGATGTCCGTGACGGAGTGGATCGAAGCGACAACCGACGCTCAACCCGCGGACCAAGACAAAAGACGAAACGTCACGGCCGGAGTGCTCGTGCACCGGCTTTTTCAGTCACGACGGAGGCCCGGGTCCGACACCACAGTCGAGCTGGCGTTCGCGCGTACCTTGCTACGGCCCGACGAGTGCCCTGAGATCGGAGACATCGACGCAATCGTGCAAGAAGGCGTGTCGATCTGGCGCACGCTTTCCGAGCGCAAGGACGTTTCAACGCTCCTTGCCTCCGGCCGGGTGATGCATGAGGTTCCGTTCTCCCTGCAAGCGCGACGAGACAACAAACCGGTCATCCTTCGCGGCGTCATCGATTGTGTGGTTGAAAGAGAAGATGGCTCGGTTGTGATTGTCGAGTTCAAAACTGGGCGTCCCCGCTCGTGGCATGCGCGACAACTTGATCTTTACGTCGAAGCGGCGACCGCGGTCTTTCCTGAGGCTCGCGTCGATGGCCGATTGATTTACGCCGATTGAGGCGAAGTTTCTAGAACCTTCAACTCGATTCGCACCCTTACCCACTTATTCACACGGGAAAAACGTTCCCACTCACGCCGTTTCCGCCGCTTCACTCTCAGTTCTGTAATCCGGTGATTCGTCAGCGAACGTTGGGCCGTCAAGTCCCTCACAGACGACTGTTTTCGTCTTCTGTGTGATGAATCGGCACACTGATTGGGGAAGCCCGTAAGCGGCGTTCGCAGAGAGAGTTCGCCCCAAACCGGCGGCGCCTGCACTCCGAACGGGGGTTGCATTGTCGCCCACGGATGTCAGCGTCTGCCGACTCAACCGGTGATGCATTTTCCATGGAAGTCCTTCATGATCAGTAATTTACTTGGCTGATGGAACCAAATGTAAAAGGCGACGGTCTAAATGGATAACTGGCGCCGGGATTGCATTCCTCCCCGGCGTCAGGGAGGTGCGGAATGTCAGTTCCTGCGAGTGCGCTGAACCACGGAAGGCCCAAGACGACGACCATCTTCGAGCTCGAGGCGCTCGAGGGGCTGCCGTGCGGCTGCGTGGCGGCGGCGTATCGTGCGCGTCCTTGGGACGTGGCGGTTGTATCGCTCGAAGCGAAGGGACCGCACTGCATTCTGGCAGGCCATGCCAGCGGTCAGATTCTCCGTCTTGGTGAGCCCGACGAGTTCGACGAGGACGACAACACCGAGGAATAGTCCGTTAACTCGACGTCTGCAAGTCTCCCCAGCGTCTCGCCCGCTCGACCGCCTCTTCCCGGCTTCTCCCGACAAGAATAACTGAACCTAACGGCTTGCCAGAGGCATCCGCGATCCAGGCGACCCAGTGTGGTCCGCGCTCTTCAGACTTCACCTCACGCGACGAATTCCGTTCCGACATACGAGCATCGTATACCCGGCGCTTGGCGGCGGCACGCGACTAAAAAAATCGTGGAAGATCTTGATTGCGTATGGGAAAGGCGTTCTCGTACAATTCGAAGGTTTGTGAGCGGCCCAGAAACGGCCGAGAGGAGAGCGATCTAGATGGCCCTGACCTGTCCGAGCTGCGGGAACGATCAGAACTTTCTGGTCAAGACCCTGCAGATGCATATCGTCCAGTTGCGCGACTCGCGTGTGGAAGCCAACGAGGAAGGTCGCCCCGCGGTGATCGAAGTGCTCTGCGACGAATGTGAGATGGCGTTGAACTTTGCGGATTTTGAAGAGGAGGTCCGCAACGAAGTGTTGTTGACGCTCGGCGCCCGCTGATTATCCTTCCGCTTCGGCTTCTTCGAAGTAATCACACTCGGGGCAGATCCACTCGCGCACGTGCCTCATCGTCCCGTCCCTTTCCTGGACTTCACGTTCGCTGAGGCGCATCGATTCGCCGCAGAGCGGGCATTCGCGCATCTCTCAATTCTACCAGCGGCGGCGGCTACTTACATTATTGACTTGGCGCGACCTGCCCCCTATCGTAACGACTAGTCCAAACGCTCACGGCGGGTTGTGAGCGCGGGCATTGATTCTGCAGGGCCTAGTACGAGGGAATGCGCGACTACTACGACGTTTTGGGCGTGTCGCCGGACGCAGGAGCGGCTGAAATCAAGCGCGCGTACCGGCAGCTGGCGCGGCGGTATCATCCGGACATTTCCGGAGATGATCGCGGCGGTGCCTTCCTGGAAGTGTCCCGTGCGTACGAGGTTTTGCGTGATCCCGATCGGCGACGGTCATACGATGCGCGCCTGCTGGCGGGAGGGCGGACCGAGTGGCTTGCCGACGAGGTCGCTATCGACTTTCCCTCGGTGAGCAGTCTTCTTGATCGGATGCGCGATTCATTTTTTGGAGACGCGCGCGAGTCGTTTCTCTCCGCCGAAATCGTGGTGAGTCCCCAGGAAGCGTTTTGGGGTGTCCTCGTCCCGCTGCACGTGCCGCTTCGCAGGACGTGCCCGCGGTGCGGCGGCCGCGGCGAAGTGTGGGAGGAATGGTGCGCCTCCTGCCGTGGGGCAGGAGAGATCCGCGACACACATGAAATGCGTCTCCGCGTCCCGGCCGGGGTTCAAGAAGGCGCCACGTTCCGTTTCACCATCGCTCCTCCCGGAGCGCCGCAGACAGGCGTCGAAGTCCGGATTACAATCCGTTAATCCGCCGACGCTCGCCTGAATCTTTTGCGAAGCTCCGGCGGGACAAGTTTGCGCGCACATCTTCATTTGCTCGGGATCCTGCAGCTTTTGTGGGGCGCGATCGGCCTCCTGCTCGGCGTGTCGATGCTCCTGCTCGCCATGGGCGCGATCGCCATCGGGGTCGGCGCGGGTGCGGATCGGCTGGCGGCAGGAATCACCGCGGCCGCGTTTACGACGTTCGCCATCACACTCCTGGCTGGCGGCGGCGCGAACGTGTGGGCCGGGCGCCAACTCAGACGGAACCATCCACGCGGCCGGTTGGCGGTGCTGTGGCTTGGCGCGCTCAATCTCTTCATCCTGCCGTTTGGAACGGCCCTGGGCATCTACGCGTTCTGGGTGCTGCTGCACAATCGAACGCGCGCCGTGTTCACGGCCGCCCAAGTCGAATGAGGGCATATGGGTTCACCACGAAAGACTGCCAGCGGCTTTGACGAGAACCTCGCCGGCGCGCTCTGTTATGGACTCGGATGGGTCACCGGGTTGCTGTTTTTTGCCACCGAGCCGGAAAACAGTTTCGTCCGGTTTCACGCCATGCAGTCGATGCTGGTATTCGGCACGGCTTGCGTCGTGATCATGGTCTGTCTCTCGATTCCGTTTCTCGGCTGGATTCTGTCGATTTTCGTCTTCTGGGGCTCTGCCGCGCTGTGGTTGATCCTGATGTTCAAGGCGTATCAGGGCGAGCGATTCAAGGTTCCTGTCGCCGGAGAAATCGCGGAACAGCGGATCTGATCCCGGACTTGCTGACTTTCGAGTGCTGATTGCTGATTGAAAGAAAGCAGGGCCGGATCCCGGATCACGGTACAATTCATCAGACAAATGAATACCCCCGTTTCCGAAGCCGCCGTCCTCGACGCTCTTCGAGTCGTCCGCGATCCTGACCTCAATCGCGACATTGTCGCGTTGAAGTTCATCAAGAACCTCCGCATTGATGAGCGAGGAGCCGTCGCATTTTCGATCGAGCTGACGACGCCGGCCTGTCCGGTGAAGGATCAGATGCGTGACCAGGCTCGGCAGGCGGTGTCGGCGATTCCAGGCGTCACATCCGTTGAGATCGAGATGACCGCCCAGGTGCGTTCGACGTCGAATGTCGATAGCGCGAAGACACCGGTCGCTGGAGTCAAGAACATCATCGCGGTCGGCGCCGGCAAAGGAGGCGTGGGCAAAACCACGGTCGCCGTCAATCTCGCGATCGCGCTGACGCAGATGGGAAGCCGCGTCGCGATGATCGATGGTGATGTCTACGGCCCCAACGTGCCGATCATGCTCGGCATCCACACCCAGCTGACGGGTGATGACCGCGGACAGATTATTCCCGCGACCCAATACGGCATTCAGCTCGTCTCGATGGCGTTTCTTGCGAGCGACGATTCACCAGTCATTTGGCGCGGGCCGATGCTGCACGGCGTGATCCAGCAGTTCTTCCGGAGCACGCGTTGGGAGAATGTCGACTACCTGATCATCGACATGCCGCCAGGCACCGGGGACGTCGCGCTGACGCTCAGCCAAACCGTACCCGTCGCCGGCAGCGTCGTCGTCACGACACCGCAGACGGTCTCGGTTGCCGACACGCGACGTGCCGTGCGCATGTATCAGAAGTTGAATGTCCCGACGCTTGGTGTCGTCGAGAACATGAGTCACTTCGTTTGCCCGGAGTGCCGTCACGAAAGTGATATTTTTGGCAAGGGGGGCGGAGAAAACCTCGCGACAGATCTGGGCATTCCATTCCTCGGCCGCGTGCCTCTCTATGAGCCGATTCGAACCGGCGGCGACACCGGCGTGCCGATTACGATTGCCGAACCACAGTCGCCGGCCGCCGATGCGTTCCGTGCCGCCGCGCGTCAACTGGCCGCGCAGCTTTCAATCGCCAGCTACAAGAAGACCACCATACCGTTGACGGCCGTTCCCTTCAGATGAACATCCCGTATTCGCGGCACACACTCGAGAACGGGCTCGACGTCCTCGTGCACGAGGATCATGGTTGTCCGATCGTCGCCGTGAACCTCTGGTATCACGTCGGATCGAAGAACGAGACGTCGGGTCGTACCGGATTCGCCCACCTCTTCGAGCACTTGATGTTCGAAGGCTCGCAGCACTACGACAAGGGCTACTTCCAGCCGTTGCAGGAAGCCGGTGCGTTGTTGAACGGCTCGACCAACGCCGACCGGACGAATTATTGGGAGGTTGTTCCGACCAATGCACTCGAGCTCGCCTTGTGGATGGAATCCGATCGGATGGGATACCTGCTCCCAGCGCTCACCGACGCGAAGTTCGAGAATCAGCGTGAAGTGGTGCTGAATGAGCGCCGGCAGAACTACGAAAATCGTCCCTATGGGTTTGCCGGCATGGCGCTGATGGCGGCGCTCTATCCGTCGGATCATCCTTACAGTTGGATGACGATTGGGGCGGCGGAGGATATCCGCGCCGCCCGGCTTGACGACGTGCGCGCCTTCTTTCAGACGTATTACCGTCCGCGGAACGCGTCGCTCGCGTTGGCCGGCGACGTCGATACCGAACGCGCCATCGATCTTGCGGCGAGCTATTTCGGCGAGCTCGATGCTGGCGACACGCCTCCTGCGGTTCAGGCGACGGCACCTCCGCCAAACACCACGGAACGGCGGCTGTTGCTCGAGGACCGGGTCGAACTCCCGCGACTCTACATCGTGTGGCATTCGCCATCGATGTTCGGCGAAGAGGATGCGGAGCTGGATCTCGTCGCGGAAGTGCTGGCGAGCGGCAAGACGTCCCGCCTGTATCGTTCGCTGGTCTACGACGACCGAATGGCAACCGAGATTGCGGCCTCGCAAAACTCGCGCGAGCTGTGCGGCTACTTTCAGGTGGTCGCGACGGCGGCACCTGGCCGCACACTCACTGAACTCGACCGTGCGATTAGGGAGGCGATCGCGACCTTTGTCGATGAGGGACCGAGCGGGCGTGAAATCGAGCGGTGCCAGGCGCAGGCCGAGGCCAACTTCGTCTACCGGTTGCAGACCGTCGGCGGGTTCGGTGGGAAGTCCGATCAGCTGAATGCTTACAACGTCTTCATTGGCGATCCCGGGTTCTTCGAACGGGATCTCGATCGATACCGTCGCGTGACGGCGGCATCGATGCAGCGCGTCGCGCGCGACCGGCTGGCTCCCGAGCGGCGTGTGTTGTTGAGTGTGGTGCCGAGAGGACGGCGCGATCTGGCGCTTGCCGGCTCCGAGCCCGTCGCGGTGTCGTGATGCAGATCGATCGCGGCCGGTTGCCTGCGCTCGGCGCAGACCCCCAGCTCCGCTTTCCTGAAATCCAGCGGCGCACGTTGGCCAATGGCCTGCGAGTCTGGACCATCCAGCATGAGGCGGTTCCGCTTGTCAGCTTTTTGGCGATGTTACCTGTCGGTGCATCGGCCGATCCACAGGACCGCCCCGGGCTTGCCGCGATCACGAGCGATATGCTCGATGAAGGATGCGGCGATCTCGACGCGATGGAGTTGCATGATGCGCTCGGGCGTATCGGCGGCCACCTCGATTCGGAGATTGGCTCCGACGCGACAATCCTGACGATCTCGAGTCTGGCGCGCTACGCGGATCGTGCGAGCGGGTTGCTTGCCGACATGATCACCCGCCCGCGTCTCGACGCGACGGATTTTCACCGGGTGCGCGAGCTCCGCCTGAACCGGCTGATTCAGCTGCGCGATCTCGCGCCCGCCCTCGCCGATCGCGCGTTCGCCCGCCTCTTGTACGGTGAGCATCCGTACGGGCATATGCCGCTCGGGACGGAGCCATCGCTGCAAGCGATTACGCTCGATGAGGTGAGCAGATTTCACCGCACCATGTTCGTACCGTCGCGAATGCTCGTGATCGCCGCAGGCGACGCGACGCATGATGCGCTTGCCGCCGCCGTCGAAGGGGTCTTCGGCAGCTGGCGGCCTCTCGCCGAGGCGAGTCAGCTCGATCGCTCGACCTGGCCGCTGCCGCCGGCCGTCCAGGAGCGGCTTGCTCTTCTGCACCGCCCGGGCGCGGCACAGTCAGAGTTGCGGATCGGCCACGTCGGCGTACCGCGGCGGACACCCGATTATCACGCCCTGATCGTGTTGAACATCATTCTCGGCGGACAGTTCGTGAGCCGGATCAACATGAATCTCCGCGAGGACAAGGGATACACCTACGGCGCCCGAACATCGTTCGACTTCCGTCTTGCGGCAGGCCCATTTGTTTTGAATGTGAGTGTGCAATCGGAGGTGACCGTGGAGGCGATCCTGGAGGCGCTCGACGAGCTGCACGCAATCCGCGGCCCCCGCCCGGTCACTGCCGCGGAGCTTCGCGCCGGCCGCGCGGCGCTCACTCGAGGGTATCCGCGGAATTTCGAGACGGCGGACCAAATCAGCCGGGGCGCCGCACAACTCGCGCTGTACGATTTGCCGGACGACTACTTCTCGACGTTCACTCCTAGAGTGCTTGCCGTCGACGAGACCGCAGTGACGCGCGTGGCAGAACAGTACATCGACCCGTCACGGCTCGTAACCGTGATCGTCGGCGACCGCGAAAAGGTGGCACCCGCGCTGTCGCGCCTGAACCTCGGTGCCGCATCGGAATTGGTACCTGTTTGACCCCCTGGTGAACCGTTAGTCGGGTAGTTCCGTCCAACTGACAGTTATGCGGGGTCGATGTCGATGTACACTGTATCGATTCCTATGGGCCTAGCTCAACGCAGCCTCAGCCTTGCGGGGATCATCGGGATCCTCACGGCCGCGTTTGCCGCCGGGTTGATTTACCTTCTCGTTACACAGCCAGTCAGCACCGCGGAGAACATCGCCAACGGCGAGGTGTCTCCGATCGTTCGCGCAGTTGCAGGGGTGTTGTACGACGCACTGCGGGGAATCTTGAAGTTTCTCTGAAATTCAGCAATCACGAATTTCAGAGACTCCTGTTCAAGAAACGACACAGGATGAGTCCATCGATCCACTTGAACGGTGTGACACCGGTGCTGTAGTGGCCGCACGGTAGGACAGCCACCTCGTGATCGACGTCGCGCCGCCGAAACTCTTCGACCAGCATCTTCGATAACGCCACAGGGAACGTCAAATCGTACCTGGCGTACACAAGCAGGACGCGTTTTCCCTGAACCCGTTCGAGATACGGGAACGGAGAGATCGGCATCCATATCTGCCGCAGTGTGTCGAGCTGAATCTGCCCGTCGAGGCTGGCTCGCACGTGTTCGGTCGACAGCCCTTCCCAGATGACATCGGCGAAGTATGGCGAGATGTGATTGAGCGCAGCGGCCTTCACGAGCGGTTCGTGGGCCGCGGTGAGCATCGCGAGACACGACCCGAGGCTGGTGCCGAGAATGCCAATCGACTCGTAGCCTTGCCGCGCGAGCCACCCAATTGCGCGGCGTGTATCGAGGACGGCCTGACGGCAAACTTGTGCGGTGCGCCCGACGTTCGAACTCACGATGTAGTCCGCGCGCCTGAGTTCCGGAGGCATCCGGGCACCGTGATAGGGAAGACTCAATCGAAGAGCGCTGATCCCGAACTTATTGATCAACCGGCACAGGCCGACGTGTCCTTCGTCGTCGGCATTCCACTGCGGGAGCACGACGACGGCGCGCCGTCGTCCTCGCTCGGACAGGTCGGGAAAGTAGCGCGCGTGCACGAGATTGTTTTGTGGATGCGGGGTCGTCACCGCACTCGGAAACACCAGCCGATCGCCGCTCAGCGTGTAGTCGTCACAGGCCGGCAGCGCGAAAAATGCATCACTCGCCGCAACCATCTGCGACGCCCAGGCCGCGAGACGCTCCGCAATCTCGTCGTCTTCCGCTTCAATCCCTTCTATCCACTCGAGGCCCCATTCGAAGGGCCGAACCACCCGATTGTCGGCGGCGGCGGCAAGTTTACGTTCCCAGCTGTGAAACACACGCGAGATCAATCGAGAACCCCTTTACGGCAATCATGTTGCATTTCATCGCAGGCATGATTGAACAACCACCTGTACCCGATACTCCACACCCGCCGGACCTGATCGACCACTTGCCGCCACCAAAAGTGCCGGTTCCTCCTGGTGATCCGGCGGCTGACGATAAGCCTGATGTTCATCCGGTTCCGCCGCCGACCGATCCGTCGCCGCCTGTGCTGTAGCGCTCCACGGTCGCGGCGACCTGAAGAAGCTGACTCGTCGTTCCACACTGTCCCACGAGCTGGATGCTCACGGGCCAGCCGTCGTGGGTTGTGCCTGCTGGCAGCGCGATAGCGGGATGCCCCGTGATATTGAAGAGCTGAGTCAAGCGCAGCATGATGGCGCGAACCGGCTCACGGGTCCCGTCGACGTCAACGCTGGTGGCACCGAGCTCGGGTGCCGGGATCGGTTGAGCGGGTAGCAGGAGGACGTCGCAGCCCTGCAGTGCCTGGTCGACGGCCCGGCGCAACACGCCTCGCAGGTGCATCGCGCGCACGTAGTCCTCCGCCAACACATACCTGCCCATCTCCAGTCGCAAACGAACGCCCGGTGAGTAGCGATCCGGATCCGACGTGAGCATCGGTGCGTGATACCACGACGCTTCCGGCAAGACGATGTGGAGATACACGTCCGCGGTGTGGGCCGCGTGCTCGATGACCACTCGACGGACCTGGTGACCCGCGGCGACCAGCGCTTGTCGGGTCCGGTCCAGCGCCGCTCTGACCTCGGGATGCAACCGATCGCAAAAATACGGTTCCGGAACGCCAAAGACGTACTTCCGCTCCTGGCCGACAACGCGCAGCTGGTGACTCTGAGCGTTCATCGCTTCGAACATCAATGCCACGTCGGCGACGCTTCTCGCCATCGGTCCAACGTGATCGAGCGTCGTGCTCAAAGGAACGATGCCGTCACACGGCAGTTCCGCATAGGTTGGCTTCAACCCAACGGTTCCACAGAGCGCCGACGGAATCCGTACCGATCCCCCGGTATCGGTCCCGACCGAGCCGTAACACATCCCTTCGATGAGTGCGACGGCAGCGCCACCACTGGAGCCGCCCGGGGATCGTGACGGATCCTTGGGGTGATGAACGGGACCGAATGCCGATTCTTCGCTGGTCGTGCCGAATGCGAACTCATGGAGGTTGGTCTTGCCGATGATGATGGCGCCGGCGTCGCGAAGGCGCACCACGATGGGCGCGTCCTCAGCCGGAAGTCGAGGCGCGACCGCGGAACCGGAGGTCGTCGGCGTGCCGGCCACGTCAACGAGATCCTTCACTGAGATCGGGATGCCGTGCAGCGGACCGCGATGATGTCCGCTCGCGATTTCGCGTTCCGCCGCCTCTGCGGCGCTAATGGCACTGTCGGCCATCACCGTGATGAACGCGTTCAATTCGAGCCGCGATTCGATGCGATCCAGGCAGCCGTGCACGAGTTCCAGAGGCGAGATCGCTCGCGACTTCACCCTCGCGGCAACGTCCTCGATTGACAGGGTCAAACTCATGACTTGCCGTATCCGCGATCGATCAGGCGATCGGCCTCCCGAAGGCCGGCGAGCGCTCGCGCGAGTCCCTCCAGCAGCGGCTTCAACTCGGGTAACCCCCGCCGTTCCGCGTCTTCACACGCGGCTTTTACCCAATCGTCGATAGTCATGGAACAATCAGAAAGTGAGTGTCGCCCGGATCGTGATCGGGACCGTGAAGAATTTGTGATCGATCGGTTCGTTGAGGTGGTTCCACGCGAACTTGACCGCGAGCTCGACGCCAAGCGGGCCTGAATTCAGTCCGCCGCCGGCCTCGGCGAAGTAGCGATTCCCATCGCTCAATTCGCTGGTGATTCGACCCGCACCTCCTCCCACGAACGCATGACTGCCAAGCCCCCAGCCAGGCGAGTGATCCGCAACGAAGAGCGACGCGCCCAGGTCGTACGCGCGCGCGCTTTGAAGCGTGTAGTTTGCTGGCGCGCCGGTCCCGGCGAAGCCGATCCGAATCGTCGGGAGATCCTCTCGACTGAGCCGGAGCGCGAATGCCGGTCCGACGCTGAGGCCAAGGGGATAGACGGTGATACCCGCACCGCGGCCGTGCCGGCTGAACTCCTGAACGTCGATCTGAATGGCTTCGTCGCGCGTTCGATATTCATAGGCCTGAAACTGCGCGGTGGCCACCGCTCGGCCAACGAGATCCTCCAACGGGTGTTCAAGGAAGTGCAGGGGTTGGGTGTTGAGCCAATCCGCGCTGACGGTGACGAACTGCCGGCGTGGTTTCCGTGGCGCATATGTCTGCGCCTCGGCGGTTGCGGCACAGCCAATAATCGCCAATAAAGCGCTTGTGATCACAAGTCGTTGCAGCATTGGGTGTACGGACGTGAATGGTAAGCTAGCGATCTTTCAGCCAGTGGACCGATCTCGACTGTCTCCGTTCATTTAAGGGTAACGTACGCCGTGAGCGATCGCATCCTTGCCGCCGTCATGGCTGCGCCAAAGCGGCCGATCGAGATTCGCGAGTACGCGCCACCTGATCTCGCGCCTGGTGCGGCACTGCTGCGCACGGCGCGATCGGAAGTGTGCGGCACCGACGTTCATCTCTGGCACGGCCGATTGTCAGGCGTCCCATATCCGATCATCCCGGGACACGTCTCGACCGGCGTCCTTGAATCCATTCGCGGGCCGCTGCGCGGCATGGATGGCACCAGCCTCCGTGAAGGCGATCGTGCCGTCTTCTTTGACGTCCATCGAACGTGCGGCCGGTGTCGGCCGTGCGCGGTTCATCGCACACCGACGCGATGCATCGAGCGGCGCGTCTATGGCATCACCGACTCGGCCGACGAAGGATTGCTCGGCGGATGGTCGCAGGCGATTTATCTCGAGCCGGGCGTTCACATTGCACGGCTCCCGGATTGTGTCTCGTTCGATCAATACATCGGCGGTGGCTGCGGCCTGCTCACCGCCGTCCACATCATCGAGCGCGCCGGTGTTCTTGCCGGCGAGACAATCCTGATCCAGGGCACAGGTGCCGTTGGCCTGAGCACGATCGCTCTCGCGCGTCTCAGCGGCGCGGCCCTGATTCTTGCCATTGGTGCTCCCGCGAGTCGTCTCGATCTCGCGCGCCGCATGGGAGCCGATCGCGTGTTCGATTTGATCGCGACCTCTGTCGAGGAGCGGCTCGAACAAGTGCGACAGCTCACGCACGGTGAAGGAGTCGACGTCGTCGTTGAAGCCGCGGGATCCCCTCGCGCGTTCGAGGAAGGATCGTATCTGGCGCGAGATGGTGGACGCTACATTGTTGCCGGGCACTATACCGACGCCGGATCGAGTTCGGTGAATGCGCATACGGCGATCAATCGCAAGCATCTCGACATTCGCGGCTGCTGGGGGAGCGAACCCGCGCATTTCCTTCGAGCGTTGACGCTGCTCGAGCGACTGGGCTCCAGCGTTCCTTTCGAGGCAATCGGCGAGCGGGTGTATCGCCTCGATCAATTGGATCAGGCACTCGCCGATGCGGAATCCATGCGGATTACCAAGGCCGTGGTCGATCCAGGGGCGGCGACATCCGACCGCGAAATGGGTCAACGCATTCAAGCGCGGGCGAAGCCTCCCGGATCTGACAAATGAGACACACAAAGATTGTTGCGACCGTCGGCCCGGCATCGAACAGCGCGCAGATGATCGAGGCGCTGCTTGTCGCTGGCGTCGATCTGTTCCGGCTCAATTTTTCCCATGGCACTCACGAGTCGCACAAAGCGGCGTATCAAACAATTCGCGACGCGTCGGCTCGCACGGGACGGATTGCCGCCGTGATGCAGGACCTCAGCGGACCGAAGATCCGTACCGGTCTGCTCGCCGGCGGCTCGGCGATCACACTTGATGAAGGAGGCGACCTCACGATCGTCGGTGGCGACGAGGTCGGTCGAGCGGGGCGCGTCTCCACGACCTTTGTCGAGCTGGTTCGATCCGCGCGTGCAGGCGACCGACTGCTCCTCGACGATGGGAAGATCGAGTTGCGGGTGGTGGGCGGTTCAGCCAACGAGCTGAAGACCGTCGTGGTGATCGGCGGCCCGCTCGGTGAGCACAAGGGCATCAACGCTCCGGGCGTCCGTCTTCCGGCGTCGAGCATTACCGACAAAGACGCGGCAGATCTGCGATTCGGCCTCGCACTTGGCGTTGACTTCGTCGCCCTCAGCTTTGTGCAGACGGCTGACGATGTGGTTCGAGCAAAGGCACTGATGCGCGAGGCGGGTCGAACTGTCCCGATCGTGGCGAAGATTGAACGGCCGGCGGCCCTCGAGAACCTGACCGCCATTCTTTCCGAGGCACATGGCGTCATGGTCGCGCGAGGTGATCTCGGTCTCGAAATGCCGCTCGAGCAGGTGCCTCGAGTCCAGAAGCAGATCATTCGGTCGGCCCGCACCGTGGGCCGACCCGTGATTGTCGCGACCCAGGTGCTCGAATCGATGCGCGAGTCTCCCCGTCCGACGAGGGCGGAGGTGAGCGACGCGGCCAATTCGGTCGAAGAAGGCGCCGACGCGGTCATGTTGTCTGGCGAAACGGCAGCGGGAAGGTATCCGATCGAAGCCGTCCAGACGCTGAGCAGGGTCATCGAAGACGCCGAACGGATTCCATCTGAAAAAGTGGCGCTGTCAACGGACTCGATCGAAAGCCGTCACGGCCTGGCGTTATGTGAGGCGGCGGTCACGTTATCGACCACCGGTCACGCCTCCGCCATCATTGCGGTTACGCGCGAGGGAAAGACGGCGTGGCTTCTATCGGCTCTTCGCCCGGCCGCCACCATCTATGCGGCGACCGAGAATGAAGAATTGGCGCGCATGCTGACGTTGCTGAAGGGCGTTGTTCCGATCGTGTCGGCGGAGCGCAACGAGCAACGCCTGGCGCGCGTGCTGATCGAACGGCGAATCCTGCCCGCTGGTGAAGTGGTCGTATTCATCAACGTCAGCGACGAACTCGCGCGAATCGATGCGAACTTCTTGAATGTGCAAAGAATTGAATGACACGCTACGCGAGATGTTCGACGTAGTGCTTCAGCGCGACCATCGACTTCAGCCAGCCGACCTCGATGACGCCGTAATACCGGCGCCATCGCGGACTATCGTCGAAACCACTCTGGCGCACGTGCAGCCGGCAGGCGGGCCCATCCATGGCGCAGCGCACTTGCAGAGACATCGGCCCGATCGGTCCGCTGTCGGGCGGTAACCACCACGCATCGGCAATAACGAGCTCACGACCCGGTTGATACTCCATGACGCTGCCATAGAACACCCCGCCGAGGCGACCGAGCAGGTCGTCGACTTCGATGGTCGGTTCCCACTCGACCGCATAGATGCCCAGTGGGCGGGCCGTGGTCACAGAGCGAACCGTCTGCCACCACGCTCGCAGTGCGGTCGGATCGAAGAAGGCCGCGAGCACCCGTGTCGGTGCTGCCGTGATCAGGATCGAGTGATCGAACGCGAGATCGTTTGTCTCACGAGCCACCGCGGCATGGTATCGGCTAGCACGCGAACGAGTAAAGCGGCTATGCTGATCGGATGGAGACGAGCGCACCGCCTCAGCCGGAAAGCTCGGCATCCGATCCGCCGCCGTCCGATCCGTCCTGGGACGAGCATTATTGCGACGAACGGGACGCCGCATATCTCTATCGCGCACTCGCTGCCGTCGAACACGATCAAGATCGAAAGCACCTGTTCGAGCGGCTTGCGGTCGTCGAAGACCGTCACGCCGAGCGCTGGCGTGAGCTGTTCGCGCAAAGCGGCCGCCCGCTGCCCGCGTATTCGACGGCGCGTCGCACCCGCCTCCTGGCGTGGATTGCGAAACACTTCGGGACCTCGGTGATCCTTCCGCTCATGCTCGCTGAAGAGGGACGAGAAGTGCAGGCGTACCTCGGTATGGCCCGGCACTCGAAACATCGCCAGACTCACAAGGCCGCCATCGACATCGCGTCTGACTCCGCCGTGCACGCGCGTGAGTTGTCAGAAATGATGGGCCGTGAGGGGGAGCCGTGGCACGTTGGCGGCTCCGGCGGCTATCTCAAAAGCATCGTTTACGGTTTCAACGACGGGCTCACGGCGAACTTCGGGCTCGTCGCCGGCGTGCTCGGCGCGGACGTCGCACCTCATATCGTGATTATCAGTGGTGTCGCCGGGGCGCTCGCCGACGCGCTGTCGATGGGATCGAGTGGATATCTCGCGGCAAAGAGCGAAGCCGAGGTTCAGGCCCACCAGATCGAAATGGAACGGCATGAGATGCGACTGATGCCGGACCTCGAAGAGGAGGAACTGGCGCTGATCTATGAGGCGAAAGGTTTGCCTCCCGATCGGGCGCGCGAGACGGCGCGTGCGATGATGCAGGATCCGTCACTCGCGCTCGACGCGATGGTGCGCGAGGAGCTGAACATTCATCCGGCAGAACTGGCGCCGATCAAGGACGGTCTGGTTACTGGCTCTGCCACCGCGGTCGGTGCGCTGATTCCCATCGTGCCGTTCTTCGCTTTCGACCACGGCGTCGCGATGTGGACGTCGCTCGCGGTCAGCATGCTCGCGCACTTCGCCATCGGTGCCGCGCGCAGCGTCTTCACCGGCCGCAGCCTGTGGGCGAGCGGCCGCGACATGTTCCTCGTTGGCTTCGGTGTCGCGGCCCTCGGTTATCTGATTGGAGAATGGATTACGCGGGTCTTGTAACTAGGGCGTTGTCGTCTTGCGCAGCGTCTGGACATACGACACCACGGCCCAGATCTGATCCTTCGTCAACTCGTCCTTCTGTGCCGGCATTTTCGGCTTCTTGCGGCCGTTGAAGACCTTGTAGAACACCACGCCATCGGGGTTCTTTGCGGCGCGATCGGCGCGCGTCAGATCCATGTCCTCCTGCGCATCCGGATCGGCGTCGGGTCCATCACCCTTTCCACTGGCGCCGTGGCACTTCTGGCACTTGTCCTTGAAGATCGCTTTGCCGGTGGCGACCAGCTTGGCGTCGACCGTGAGCGGATTCTTCGTGGTCTGGGCCTCCGGTGGCAGTATCCATCCGCTGGCAGATGCCGGCGCCGGCTTCGCACCCTGGCGCGCCGCAAGTGCCGAGATGGTCATCAGTGAAAACAGAAACACGACTGCAATCCACCGCCGACTCATGAATGTTCTCTCCTGTTCAACCCCGACGAGTGCACGATATCGCTTTTGAAGATGATACAGTTTTTTGGTGATGAACGATCATCCGCTCGCCTACGACGACACCGAGTTCATGGAGAGCCAGGAAGCGAGGCCCATCCGCATCCTGGCGGAGTATCTCGATCCTCTTCGCCGTTTCAAAGCGCACAACATTCAGGATACGGTCGTGTTCTTCGGGTCGGCGCGCGTGCTCAGCCGTCATCTGGCTCAGCGAAATCTGTCGCGTCTGCAGAAAACGACGGAACGTGGGAAATCCGACTATAAGGCTGCGCTCAAGCGAAGCCGCAAAGCGCTCGAGTGGTCACGCTACTACGAGGACGCGCGAACGCTCGCGAGACAGTTGACGAAGTGGAGCATGTCGCTCGAGGCACAACGGCATCGTTTTGTCGTCTGTTCGGGCGGCGGGCCGGGCATCATGGAGGCGGCGAACCGCGGGGCCAAAGAGGCCGGTGGAAAATCGGTCGGGCTGAACATCGCCCTCCCTTTCGAGCAGGCGCCGAACCGGTACATCACGAAAGATCTCGTCTTCAACTTCCACTACTTCTTCATGCGGAAGTTCTGGTTCGCGTATCTCGCCAAGGCGCTGGTGATTTTTCCAGGCGGCTTCGGCACCATCGACGAGATGTTTGAAATCCTGACGCTCGCCCAGACACGCAAGCTGTCGAAGAAACTGCTGGTCATCCTCTATGGCAGTGACTACTGGAACGACGTGTTCCGGCTCGAGCCGCTCGCCGAATGGGGCGCGATCAACGACGAAGACCTGAACTTACTCTGCCGGGTGGACTCGGTCGAGGATGCGTTCGACCAGTTGCAGCGGCATCTGATGAAGCATCACATGGTGCCGCAAACCGCGCAGGAGACCAAGGCGCCCGGCATCGCGAAGACGCGTGGTTAGGAGGTTTGAGAGTGCTGGCTGAAGAACGCAAGAAACTCGTCGAACTGTATAGCGGTGGATACGCGGCAGTGGCCGAGGCGCTGCTCAAAATCACGCCCGAGGAGCTCGACTTCAAGCCGGACCCGACACGGTGGTCCGTTCGCGAGATTGTGCATCATCTCGCGGACAGCGAGATGACCGCCGCCGTCAGGTTGCGGTTGCTCGTGGCCCAGGATCGCCCGACTCTCCACGGTTACAACCAGGACGAGTTCGCGCGCCGGCTCTATTACGATCGCCCGCACGAGATCTCGCTGGAGCTCTTTCACCTCGCCAGGCGATCAACGTCGGAGATTCTCGAGCGGCTCACGCCGGCAGAGTGGGTCCGCGAGGGCACGCACACCGAAGTCGGACCCTACAGCGTGGAATCGTGGCTGAAGACCTACTCGGAGCACGCGCATAAACATGCCCGGCAGATCCGGGTCGTCAGGGATGCTGCCGTGAAACAGACGAAATAAAATTCCTGGCAGCTGGCGGGCGGTCGGACCGCTGCGCGGCTAGTAGAACAGATACTTGTCTCGCAGTTTTCGAAACGCTTCTTCATCGGCTCGCCAGGAGTCGACGAACCGGCTGACGTCTGCGCCCGAGTCGATCGTTTTTCGAAGCTGGTCCGACCCGAACAGGATGTCGATCGGCTGCTTCTCGTGCTCGTATTCGTAAGGCGGTTGCCGCCATCGGTAACGGGCGGGATTCTGCGCGCGGAATTCAGCGATCAATTCGACCATCGTGCGGATCGGGCGGAAGGTTTGCCGGTCGAGGACGTGTAGCTGGCACCCTCCGCAGGTTTCTTTGGCGTGCTTCTGGAACGTGGGTTCGAAAAAGACGCCACGGAAGTGCACTCCGGGCAAACGTTTCGCGTTCATGGCGTCCGCGAGCCGTTCGCCATCGATCCAGGGCGCGCCAATCAGTTCGAACGGGCGGGTGGTCCCTCGACCTTCCGACAACAGCGTCCCCTCGATCAGCACCGCCCCCGGGTACACGATCGTGGTGTCGAGCGTCGGAATGTTCGGCGACGGCATCACCCAGGGAAGCCCGGTTTCGTCGAAATACATCGGCCGCTGCCAGCCCACGAGCGGCACGACCTCGAGCGAACAATTGAGCCGGAACTCGTCGTTGAACATCCGCGCCAGCTCACCGATTGTCATGCCGTGACGCAACGGAATCGGAAACTGTCCGACAAACGACGCGTAAGCGGGGTCGAGTCGGCAGCCTTCGACGTCGATGCCGCCAATCGGATTCGGTCGATCGCAAACGACGACCAGCACTCCATTCTTAGCCGCGGCGCGCATGCAGTTGGCCATCGTGTAGATGTAGGTGTAGACCCGCGTGCCCACATCCTGCAGATCGATCACCAGGACGTCGATGTTCTTGAGCATCTCCGCCGTTGGCTCCCGAGTTTCGCTGTAGAGGGAATACACCGGGATCGCGCGCCGCCCATCGCGCCCGTGCGGCGTCTCGATCATGTTGTCCTGAACGTCGGATCGGAAGCCGTGCTGCGGGCCGAAGAGTGCGAGCACCTTCATGTCCGGATCGCCGCTGACGCGATCGGAAGTATGACGCAGCGCGCGGTCGACCGACGCGGGATTGCAGACAACGCCGATCCGGCGGCCGGCTACCAGCGAGCGATCGGTTTCAAGCAGGCGATCAATGCCGAGTTCTACGGCCGGTGACGCGGTTACAGTCGAGGGCATGCCGCCCGATTATAAGCCACGGACTCGGACGGACATTACAGCCACGGAAGAACACGGAATGAAGGACCAGGAAAAACCGAAACGAAGGACCACGGAATAACACGGATTAACACGGACGTGGTCTTGATCCGTTTTTGTAGACACGTGTGAAGAATCATGCCGCGGCTCGGTGCTCCCGTTCAAATTGTGCCGGACTGCGGTCGCCGAGCGTCGAATGCAAGCGCCGCGGGTTGTAGTAGGCATCGATGTAGTGACCGATCGCCGCGGCGGCCTCATGGCGGCTGGTCCACACGACATGGTCGAGATCGCTCTTGAGCGTGCGGAAGAAGCTTTCGACCACCGCATTGTCCGCTTTCGACCGACCGGGGAAAGCCACGGTCGCGCAGATCGTGCTGCCGCCGGGGGGTTGCCATAGCTGCCACCGCTCGCCTGGTGCGCGGCACGGAGGTAGACACACAGTCGGCGATCCGTCCGCGCACGGCTCGACTGCGGACGTCGTTGCCATGCATAAAAGCCACTCGTCGACACGCCCAAGGCGCGGCACAACCGCTGCACCGAGTAATGCGCCTTCTGCGTCTGCACGAACGCGAAGACTACCCGCCGTGCTTGGCGAAGAAGGCGGTGGCTTCTTTTAAGATGTCGCGCTCTTCACGCAACTGTTGGACTTCCCGACGCAGGTGGACCAGCTCCGCCCGCTCTTCGCTGGTCAGCGGTGGCTCCGACGGCGGGCGCGTCGCTTTGAGCTACTACCGCAATGTCGGCGCGGCGATGCCAAGGTCGCGCGCGATCTTCTCGATCGAATCGGAGCTCGTGCGCGACAAGCGGATCGCTTCGGCCTTAAACTCCGAGCTGTACGTAGGACGTCGCCGCCGACCCATGGGACACTCCCTCGCGCATTGTGCGCCTTTTCTGGGTGTCCACCAAAACGGATCAACTTCAACGGAAAAAGATCCGTGTTGTTCCGTGTTCATCCGTGGCTAATTCTGTTCCGTGTTCATCCGTGGCCAATTTGATCCGCATTGATCCGCGGGTGCCGTTTGGCGAGCAGCTGTTGGGCGATGAAGGCGGGGTGACGCGGTTACAGTCGATGGCATGCCGCCCGATTATGAGCCACG
>Ga0207701_10000224_pt1 | contig 56375 bp, 61 predicted proteins | sample KBSSwiSSwithPhiX_FD_184294 | JGI IMG/M metagenome (GOLD analysis project Ga0207701, IMG submission 184294) | Switchgrass rhizosphere bulk soil microbial communities from Kellogg Biological Station, Michigan, USA, with PhiX - S5 (SPAdes) (version 2) | ecosystem: Environmental > Terrestrial >... | reverse complement strand
TAGATCGGCATTGATGACGTCGGCGTGCGTCGTGGGCATGCCGTGCGGGTAATCCTTGTACGTTTTCAGCGTGCCGTTCTTGAGGAGCTTGGCTGAGAGTGGACCGGCGGCCTGATAGGGAACGATCTGGTCGTCCTCGCTATGCATGACCAGAACCGGCACCGAAATCTTCTTCAGATCTTCCGTGAAATCGGTCTGCGAAAACGCGACGATGCCGTCATAACCCGCCTTGGCGCCGCCCATCATTCCCTGGCGCCACCAGTTCCAAATGATAGGCTCGATCGTCTTCACGCCGGGACGGTTGAAGCCGTAAAACGGGCCAGCCGGCAGATCGTAGTAGAACTTTGCCCGGTTGGCGAAAAGTTGGGCCTGGAGACCATCGAATACCGATTTGGGCAGGCCTAGCGGATTGGCAGGGGTCTTCACCATCAACGGCGGCACGGCGCTGATGATGGCAGCCTTCGCCACATTTTTATCGCCGTGACGGGCGAGGTAACGCACCACCTCGCCGCCACCGGTCGAATGGCCGACGTGAATCGGATCCTTCAGGTTGAGATGGTCAGTGACGGCCTTCAGATCGTCGGCATAATGGTCGAGATCGTGACCATCGCCTACTTGCGTCGAACGACCGTGGCCGCGTCGGTCGTGTGCGATGACCCGATAACCTTTGGAGAGGAAAAACAGCATTTGCGCGTCCCAATCGTCCGCGCTGAGCGGCCAGCCATGACTGAACACGATTGGCTGTCCTTGACCCCAATCTTTATAATAGATTCGTAATCCTTCTTTGGTTGTGATGTAGCTCATAATTGTTTCTTTCCTGTTAATGTTTCATTCATCTTTGCCGCGCTTAATTTCGACGAAACCATGGCGAAGGAAGAGTGTCGCCCAATCAGCCGGTAGATTGCCCCACGCGGGAAGCGATGAACGTTTTAACCGCCATTTTCGGCGAATTCACCTCATCGGTTTCGGCTATGGCCACATAATGTACAGTGTCGTCTTCTCGACAGACGAAGCCATAACAACGTTTGACCGTTGGGTTGCAAGCAATCTCAAACGTTTCCACGACGCCTTCCCACAGGGAGCTTCCCCCAAATATTTCTATGACTGGTGTCGACGTAACGTGTCGCGCGAAGCCCCCGATGTTCTTCTCTACAGCGCACTTAACATTGAGGATATCCTCTGTCACGCCCCAACCTCCGCGCGAGATCATGAACTGTCCAGAGGTCTTCATGATTCCAGCGGACCATGGCGGGCGCCGATAGAAAGCTTCGCCTATGGAAAACGGTGTATTGCGAACGAATCTGAGTTCCGAGGCGATTCCGGTGGAAAACAAGAAACGCTCTAAGAAATATCAATGTGCTCGTGCATTCTTGTGATTAGTTCGTGTCCAGGTTGTGAGTCTTGCTTAACGGGTAGAGTGGAAGTTGATGTTGGTTTGTCCGACCATGCCTGTCATTAATTTGTTACACACATTGACTGTCAAAACCTGTTAGTAAGATGTTTGTGCACGCGCCCGCGCAATCCCAGGAAAAAGCTTCTCCCGCTCTCGATCTTCGTGCGCCGGTGCGCGCTGAATCGATCGATTTACGCGCGCTTGTCAGCCATCGAACTGCGACCCAGAGCGGCGCGACAATGGAAATCGTTTTTGAGCTTTTTAAGAACGGAATTGTGAACTTTGTGGCCGTGCTCGACGGCCAGCGCCTGCTCGGGATGTGTTCACGGCAAGAAACGGCAGCGTTGCTCGGTGGACGTTACGGGTTTTCGCTCTGGGCGCGAAAGCCGATTGCCGAGCATATTTGCAAGCAAGAAACGCGCATCGATGTCGCGATGCCCATCGGAGATGTCTTGCGCGCAGTGTTTGCGCGGCCGGATGAGAACTTCTATGACGACGTGTTATTAGTGGATGAAAAAGGTGGCTTCGTCGGATTCATCGCCACGGAGACACTGTTCAAATTACAAAACGCCCTCTTGTTAACGAACATCCGCGAACTGGAAGAACGTGATCGGGTGATTCGCCGCAAGAATGAACAAATGGAAACCGACCTCCGTATGGCAACGGAGTTACAGCAGGCGCTGATGCCGAATGTGTACCCCAGTTTTCCGGGGAGTTCGAGCCACGCATCGACGGCGCTGCGTTTTTATCATCGTTACCTGCCAGCCAGTATGATGGGCGGTGATTTCTTTCACATCGCACGTCTTTCAGATGACGCGGCTGGTGTTTGTATCTGCGACGTGATGGGACACGGAGTGCGCGCGGCGTTGATCACTGCGATGTTACGGGCATTAATCGAAACGCACGCGGTTGACGCCGCCGATCCCGGTCGATTTCTCACACAGCTGAACAACGAGTTCACGAGAATCATGAAGCAGACCGGCACGCTGGTCTTCGCCACTGTGCTTTACTGCGTCATCAACATCAGAGAGCGGGGCGCCCGTTTTGGCCGGGCCGGTCATCCTGCGCCGCTGCATGTTCGACGAACCGCAGTCGAAGTCCAAACGGTGGCCTCTGGCGAGGGTTCAGGCGGGCCTGCGATGGGCCTGATCCCCAACGTACAGTTTAAAACGACTGAAGCTGGACTTGCGGCGGACGATTTGCTTCTCTTTTTCACTGACGGCGTTATCGAAGCGGAGGACAAGGGAGGCCGTTACTTTGGAATCGAAGGTTTGCAGCAAAGCATTCGATCCAATGTTCATCAGCCCACTGAGTCTCTGCTCGAAGCCATTATTAGTGATGTTTACAACTTTGCCGGCTCCAAAGTCCTGACTGACGACGCTTGTCTGGTAGTCGCTGAATTGTAAATGAGTGCAAGCACGATCCGATAATGGAAGGCTTATTAAATCGGATTCTTACGCTGAATCTCATCGCAACGACTGTGGTTTTCTATGTCGCAGCGAGGATTTATCTCCTGCCACAACTCGGCCGACTGCGTCCGCGCGTGGTGTTGATTCCAATTTTGTTGCTGCACTCTTTGCGTCATTTCGGCCTGATGTTTTTGACTCGGGGCGCGACCTATCCAGGTTTGCCGCCACAGTTTGCGTATCCGGCCGCGTTGGGGGACTTGCTTACAGCCGTTTTGGCTTTCGTTGCTATCTTTTTCGTTTCTCGCGATTCGATTTACGCACGGCCTTTGGTTTGGGTCTTCAATGTCTTTGGCTCAGTCGATTTGCTCGTGGCGATCACCCTGGCGACCATTTACAACGCGCCTCAGTTTATGGGACCAGCCTATTGGATTCCTGCGTTTTGGGTTCCTGCTTTACTGGTTACCCATTACATCACATTCATTATCCTTACCAAACATTGGAGCAGAGGTGGGGGATGAAACTCCCCATAGGATAACGCCGCTTAAATCTTGTTCGCGTATTGATCCGCGAACAGTGCTGGTTGTCCGCCTGTGTGTAGGAACAACACAGTTTCATTCTTCTTGAAAAATCTCTTCCGGATCAAATCAATCATCCCGGCCGCAGCGCGCCCCGTATAGACTGGGTCTAACAGGAGACCTTCATACGTTGCAAACAAACGAATCGCTTCGCGCTCTAACTCGGTTAATACGCCATAACCTGCTGAGCAATAGTTGTCATTTGCCAATACTTCATCTGGTTTGAAGTCAATGCGCCTTCCTAGTTTTGCGCCGGTTGACGATGCCAACTCTGCGACGTGTTCTTTCAACCATGTTTCCGTTTCATCTATACTAATTCCAAGCACCTTACCTTTATACCCAAACATGCGCTGGCCCAGCAGAAGTCCGGCATGCGTTCCACCAGAGGATGTCGCAAATACGATCCAGTCGGCGAGGCAGTTTTGCTCCACGAGTTCTTTCATCGCGAATGCATAACCCAAGGCGCCCGTCGCGTTCGAACCTCCATACGGAACGAGATAAGGTTTTAATCCCTCTTTGCCTGCGCGATCGAATGTCTCCTGAAGAATTCTGTCTCGATCTTTGCGTTCGGCGGCATACACGATTTCTGCTCCAAACAGTTCATCGAGTAACAGATTTGCCGAGTGCTGTTTTGGCTCGTCGCCAGTCAGCACGAGAATGCATTTAAATCCGAACCGGGCCGCTGCCGCTGCCGTCTGACGACAATGATTGGATTGCAGTGCCCCGCCAGACACCAGGGTCTTCGCTCGTTGGTCACGCGCTTCTGCCACCAGGAATTCCAGTTTGCGCGTCTTGTTACCACCAAAAGCTAGTCCGGTTTGATCGTCCCGCTTGATCAATAGACGCGCCCCGCCCAAAGCATCAGACAGACGCGGGAGCGCTTCAATCGGCGTTGGCAAATCTGCAAAGTTTAACCGGGAAATATTCGTCATACACGGAACGGATCGTTCACCGGTGAGTCGTCGTGCTTCCCATTGCATTCTTTCTATACCCGGTCTTCGCCATGGCGAAGCTTTTCGTAATCCGCTGCTGTGTCTACGTCGATCGCTGCAGCGGGAAAATCGAAGGGTGTGACATCGTTTCGCCGGGCAAGAATGATTCCTTTGGCTCCGCTATCGCCCGTGAGCTGCAACAAGTCCCCGAAGCAAGATCGATCAAACAACGCCGGGACCCCAAGAGTATCAGCGTAAGTAGAAACGACGATTGGCTTCTTATTTTCCAGGTGCATTTGAATGAGTTGCCTGAGCATAACTGCGTTCACGAATGGCTGATCACAAGCGAGTAAAATCGCCGCGTCGAGATGAGGGGCAATGCTGGCAGCATGCTTTACACCGACAGCGATAGACGAGCCCAACCCGTTAGACCAGTTTGGGTGCTCGATAATCGAAACCGGAAGCCCGGCCAACACCGGTGTGATTTGTGCCGCGCTCGCGCCAACGACGACCACCACCGGAGCGCATCCAGCATCTTTTGCGGCCGTAACAATGCGCCTAACGAGTGGTTCGCCTTGAAAAATCGCGAGCTGCTTTGGCTTTCCGAACCGGATCGAACCACCGGCGGCGAGCACGACCGCAGCCACACTCATCGGACTACTATGCGGCCTCTCCGCTGGCGGTGCTTGCCGTGGTACGAATATTAACGCCACGTTCTCGCAGAAAACCGCCGACGCGACCGGACAATACAGCCTCAACTTCGGCTACAATCGAGAGCGCTATTTCCTCGGGCGCCTCACTACCAATGTCCAGGCCGGCCGGCGCGAACAAATTGTCGAGGCCACCATTGAAATCCAAGGACACGTGTTCGCTTAGCTGTGCCAAAATTTCGCCATGACGTTTTCTTGGTCCGAGTAATCCAACGTATCGGAGTTGTAACGGCAGAAGTCGATGGAGCGAAAGCAGATCGCGACCGAAATTGTGATTCATCACTACGGCAGCGGTTTGGCTATCGCTTCGGAAATCTTGCGCGAGTTCGGACGGGTGGCCGAATCGCTCGACCATCCAGCCAAGAGTTGCGGCGAGTTGCGTGACAGGCTCGATTTCCGGCCCGGCTCCGAACAGCAACAAGCGGAGCGGAAGCGGCAGCGTTTCAATGAATACGCCAGCGCGCTCGGTCAGAAGAACGTCAGAGCGCAGGATTTCTGAACCCAGCTTGGTACCCTCGAAGCATGTGCGGACGCGGCAAACCTCCCGTTCTCTAAGGGTCCGACCGATATCAGTAATGAGGTTGCCGTTTTCTCCGGCCGGAGGAAGCGGCTCGACCAGAATCTTTAGCCGGCCATCGCATCCATATAGCCGTCTCGTGTCGAACAAAAGCAGCACCGGCGAACCATCGCGAAGGACATTGCGCCCCTGGCGACCAATCTCTTCCTCAAGACAACCGCCAGTCAGAAAACCAAGCGTCGCCCCATTCGGATGAACTAACAGGCGCGCGCCCGCTTTTCGATAAGTCGAGCCCCGCGTCTGAACTAATGTCGCCAGGGCCCATGGCTGCGCAGGATAATCTGCGACGCGTTGAATGATCTGTTGCAATGCCTTCATTCGTTAGGCTAAGACTGACGATTTCAGCAGGTCCTCGATTTTGATCGGCAGTTCGCGCACACGAACACCGGTGGCGTGATACGTCGCCGCCGTGATCGCCGCGGCAATACCGGCCAAACCGATTTCACCGATCCCCCGCGCGCCAAGCTGGTTGATTTCCTTGTCAGGGTAATCAAGAAAATGAACCTCCAACTTGGGCACATCGGCATTCACCGCCATGATGTAGTCGGCCAGATTGCTGTTGATCGGTGCGCCATTTTGCGGGTCGTAAGTGGTGTGTTCCAAAAGCGCCATGCCGATGCCCATTACGATCGCGCCTTCGATCTGGTTGCGTCCCGCGAGTGGATTGATAATCAGTCCCGCATCGATGACGGTGACCACGCGGTTGACGCGTAACCGGGCAATCTCCGGCTGCCATGTGACCTCGACGAAGTGACATCCGAACGAGTGCGTCGAGAACTTCGGATTTTTCTCACCGAACGTCATTTTGGATTTGCCACTGCCTGACACGAGGCGAAGGTTGGCGCGTCTTAGCAAATCCGCGAAGGGTACGCCACCCGCAGGACTATTCGCCTTGACAAACACCCGACCACCTTCGAAGGCAAGGTCTTCGGCCTTGCGCTTTTCGAAGGCCGATCCTGGGGTCGTCGTCGCGACGGTCAGCAGCGCCTCGATTGCCTCGTCGGCGGCGGCGAAGACAGCCGGGATTACCGATCCTGTTGCCATCGAACCGCCCGAAGTCGGACCTTCGGGAAGCGTTGTATCGCCAAGCGCCACTTCTACCTTTTCGAGCGGCACACCGGTCTTATCCGCACCAAGCTGCGCCAGGATCGTGTAAGTGCCGGTGCCGATGTCTTGGGTGCCGCAGGCGACGCGGGTAGTGCCATCATCCCGCAGCTGTACATTCGCCTCAGCTAGAAATCGCGCGGCGAGCCACGAAGCCCCGGCCATTCCCCACCCGAGGATCAACCCATCGCGCTTCATCGAGCCGATCTCGGAGTTGCGTTTTGACCAGCCGAAGTTTTCGGCTCCAACCTTGAGGCATTCGAGGTAATGGCGCGAGGAAAATGGAATGCCTAACGATTCGTCGATCTTTGGTTCATTCTGTACGCGAAGTTGCACGGGATCGATCTTGAGTTGATCGGCCAATTCGTTCATCGCCGACTCGGTCGCATAAAGCCCCGGGACGGCGCCCGGGCCGCGCATGTCGGACGGCGACCCGATATTGCGCCTGGCGCGTCCGAATCTTACCCGGAGGTTCGCTACGCTGTAATGGTACGACGTCTTTTCACCGCAGTTCTCGTGGTAATCGTCGAGCATCGACCTCTCATAAACATAGTCGTGTTGGAGAGAGAGGAGCTTGCCCTCCGGTGTGGCCCCGAGCCGCACACGCTGCTGCGTTCGCGCGCGATGGCCTGCTGACTGGAACGTCATCTTGCGGCTGAGCACAAGCTTGAGTGGTTTGCCAAGCTGCCGCGCCGCGGCGGCGGCGAGCGGGCAATGTGTCCATGGCCATAACTTGCTGCCGAAACCAGAGCCAACGAACTTGGTGATCACCCGGACGTTCTCTTTCGGCAAACCGAACATTTGCGCGAGTACGTCGCGCATGTTGAAGATGGATTGTGACTCCTCGTAAAGTGTCAGGTTTTGGCCATCCCAAATTGCGGTGGCGGCCTGCAACTCGATGGGGTTATGCGTTTCGGACGGCGTGACAAAGGTTTGATCGAGCTTGACCGGCGCGCTGGCGAAAGCGCCATCGGGATCGCCGCGCTCGCTTTGCAGACGATTCTCCGGGCCGTACGTGGTTTGAACGACTTCCGGGTCATCGTCGGGTTTGAGATCGGTCTCGACGTTTGGCTTCTGCTTGTCATAGGTGACGAGGACCGCGTCGGCGGCAGCTTTGGCGGCCTCAAAAGTGTCCGCCACGGCGAGCGCCACGTATTGGCCGTAGTAACGAACGACATCGTCTTCAAAAGGCGGGCGCCGCTCTATACAGATGTTTTCAAAACCTTTGCCTTTAACCGAACGAAAAATCTTTCCGATGTTTGCGCGATGAAAAATCGCCCGCACCCCGGGCATCTTTTCGGCCGCAGCCGTTTCCAGCTTCAGCACCCGGCCGTTGGCGATCGTCGCTTCAACCGGGACGGCATAGAGCAAGCCGGGAAAATGGTGATCAGTTGCATACATGGCCAGGCCGCTCACCTTCAGTGGACCGTCAACACGAGGTTGCGGTTTCCCGATAACCGACATCTGTGCGCTTTCAGGCATGGTTAAGGTTCAACTCGTTAGGCGTTTTGGGTCGCAAGTTTCAAGGCGTGGACCAGGCAGCGCCTGGCTAATTCCACCTTGAAGCCATTTTGGCTTTGAGGTTTTGCATCGCGCAGAGCAGCATCCGCCGCCTTTTTGAAAACTGCTGGCGTCGCAGTTTGGTCTGTTAACTCACGCTCGGCCTCTGTCGATCTCCAGGGCTTTGTTCCTACCCCACCAAGTGCGATGCGAGCACGCCTCATTTTTCCGTCTTCAACCGTGACTACGACCGCGGCGGAGGCGAGCGCGAACTCGTAGGAAGCACGGTCACGCAGTTTTAAATAGAGCGAGCGGCTGCCCGGCGCAGGCGGCGGCAACGTGAGGTGCGTAATCAAATCGCCTGCCTCCAAAACGGTTTCACGATGCGGCGTATCCCCGGGGAGAAGATGAAAATCACTGATTGGAACACTCCGATTGCCCTTTGTCCCGCGGATGTGAATGGTCGCTTCGAGCGCCGCCAGCGCTACGTTCATGTCTGACGGGTTCGTCGCGATGCAATGTTCACTCGTACCAAGAATCGCCAAACTTCGGTTAACGCCGGTAATTGCGGCACAACCGCTACCGGGCTCGCGTTTGTTGCAAGGAGTCGCGGTGTCGCGGAAATACATGCAGCGTGTGCGTTGCAACAGGTTACCGGCTGTGGTTGCCATGTTGCGAAGCTGGGCAGACGCGCCGCTCAAGATCGCTTCGGAAAGAACCGCGTAATTCTTGCGAACGACCGGATGATACGCGAGGTCCGAATTGCGAACCATCGCACCAATCGTTAGGCCGCCGTCCAGTAGAGTGTCGATCTTGGCGAGCGGCAGATGGTTTACGTCGATGAGTTTTTGCGGCGTCTCGACATTCAGCTTCATCAAATCGATCAGCGTCGTGCCCCCGGCGATGAAGCGAATTTCCGCCCCCTGTTGCGCTGTCGTCGCCTTCGCTGCCGCAGAAACGGCTTGAGCGTTGTCGTCGGCGCGCGTCAGCTCGAAAGTTTTCATGCCGGTTTCTGCGTTTTGGCGTTTTGCCGCACACTCTGAATCGCGCTCACAATGTTTTGATAGGCGCCACAGCGACAGATATTGCCGCTCATGAATTCTTTCACCTCGGCGTCGTCCGGTCCGCATGGTTCCTTCAACAAGGCCACCGCCGACATAATTTGGCCCGATGTGCAATAACCACATTGATAGGCGTCGTGCGCAACGAAGGCAGCCTGCATTGCATGCAAGTTTTCCGGTTGTCCAAGCCCTTCAATCGTCGTGATGTCGTCATCCTGATACATTGCGGCAAAACAAAGACATGAATTCACGCGCCGGCCGTTGACCTGCACCGTGCATGCCCCGCATTGACCGTGATCGCATCCCTTCTTTGATCCTGTCAGATGCAGATGTTCGCGGAGGCAATCCAGAAGCGTCGTGCGCGGATCAATTCGCAAATCGTATTTCTTTCCGTTCACACGCAAGGTAACGGGAATTGCATCCTTCGACTCTGATGACATCGATTGTTATTTCTCCGGACGTTTTCCGAGTGCAGGGCCGATCGGACCCGCCGATGCCAATAAGCTGGCCATGCCTAAGCGCGATAGAAAAGTGCGGCGCGTCGATTTCCCAAAGTCGCCGCGCCTTTCTGTTCCGCGCGTTTCGTCACTTTCGCCTTGAGAGGACATGCAAACCTCCTCGGTAGAATCGTTTTCAAATCCGGTTTGGTTTTAAAATGCCACGAATTTCACTGGCTACTTGTTTAGGCGACAATCCTGTCGCCCATTCCGCCGTAAACCATGCCACGAACCAAATCTCTCGTGTAAAATTCATGTGGAAAGCCAAGATCAATGCGGCTGGCTTCATCCAGCGTTCTTAATTGCTTGGCGGAAAGCGAAACATCAGCACTCGCAAGGTTATCCTTAAGCTGTGACAGCTTCCGCGCCCCGATAATTGGAATGACCGGCACCGCCCTATAACGCAACCAGGCGAGGGCGACTTGTGCCATGCTGTGACCGACCTCATCGGTGACAGCTTTAACAGCTGCGACAATGCGCTTGGCCCTTTGCTCTTCAGGCATGAACTCCTTCACCATATCGGATCTCATTCGCCCGCCTTCGGAGGAACCGTGACCGTGATATTTTCCCGTGAGCACACCACTTGAAAGCGGTGACCATGCGGTCAGGCCAAGATCGAGCGCCTTGGCCATGGGAATCAGTTCGCGTTCGACGGTTCGCTCGATCAGGCTGTATTCAATTTGCAGCCCGACAAATGGTGACCAACCGCGAAGCGTAGCCAGCGTATTCGCCTGGGCGATCCACCAAGCCGGTGCATCGGAAATTCCGACATAAAGCACCTTTCCCTGGCGAACGAGATCGTCGAGGGCTCGCATCACCTCTTCAACAGGAGTGATCTGGTCCCAGATGTGAACCCAATATAGGTCAATGTAACCAGTCTGAAGCCGCTTCAGACTTGCCTCGACCGCTTGCACCATGTTCTTGCGGTGATTGCCTGCTGCGTTTGGGTTCGTGCCCGGAGCGGCGTTTGTATACTTTGTTGCGAGGACCACGCTCTCGCGATGTCCTTTGAGAAACTCACCGAGAAAGGACTCGCTCGTCCCATTCGTGTAGATGTTGGCGGTATCAACGAAATTGCCGCCCGCTTCCCGAAAAGCGTCATAGATTTTTTTCGCGTCGTCTTTGGACGAGCCCCAGCCCCAGTCTTCGCCAAAGGTCATCGTGCCAAGGCAGAATTCCGAAACGCGCAATCCCGATTTTCCCAAAAGTCTGTAGTTCATAGTCTCGTAGGATTAGTGGATGTCGGGGTTGGCTGACTCGGCCGCCAGGCTGCTGGCCAGTGAATTAGCGCGGAGCAGGCTGGTAGCCCGTCCGCGGAGTCATGCTAGACAGCCTGACATCCGATTATTCTCAATTTGCGCGGCGTGTTGCTTCAAACAGGAACCACGCGCGCCTTTCCGTTTCATCGATCCAAACTTCGATCAAACTCGCGGTAGCAACGTCACGATGCTCATCGCAGACGTTGTGCGCTTCGCGGAGTCGCGCGGCCAGCGTCCGGTTGTCGTCAGCTAACTCAGCAAGCATGTCGAGCGGTTCGACGTACTCTGCGTCGTTATCGAGTACTCGCTGAGTACGCGAAATTTGACCGATCGATCGCAGCGTAAATCCTCCAATCTTCCGAACTCGTTCGGCGATCGGGTCAGTCATTGCGAAGAGTTGGTCGGCATGTTCGTCCAGCAATAAATGGTAGTCGCGAAAATGCGGACCGCTCATGTGCCAGTGAAAATTTTTCGTTTTCACGTAGAGCGCGAAAACGTCAGCCAAGATGGCGTTCATAGCCGCGGCGATATCCTTCGTCGCCGAAGGTGTGAGATCGGTCCGTGTCTCCAGTGGGGCGTCACGTCTGTGTAGAAGTTCTATGGTCTTTCTCGAATTAGATTTTTTCATGGTTTCATTTGTAGCGGTTGATGTTCTGTTGGCGCGATCAAATACAATTTTTCTGTTGCGATTGTTTTGCTGCGCTGGCCATTCACCAATGTTTAGTTGGTAATGGCTCATAAGAACTTAGTTAGTTTATTTTTGTTAGCCAGCGATCTTGTCGTTCGTGGCCCTCGCTCAGCCGAGAGATAAGTTCAATTGTACCGGCTTTCTCATGACTCTCGCGGAGTCGCTCTTATTCGAGGTGCCCGGTCCTCGACCCGGCGTTTAAAATTGCGCAGATATTCATGGACGCAATCTGAGAGATCATCGCCAACCGTTGCGGAGCTTACCTTTAGGCTTACGCGTGTGCTTCGATCGGATTGCGAAGTGAAAGACGTGACACCAGTTGCGACATGGTCGCAATGTGATTTCCCAGTTAGCAACCGCCAGGCTAGTCGGCGCTCCGGAATTCGCAGCATGATTTCAAGCACACCTTCCATTCGCTTGCCGTTGCACGCCACGGCCGTGAAAAAATGGTTCGCGTCCAGTTTTTGTACTTCCTTGACGGCACTCATGAATTGCGGGGAATCCTCAAATCGCAGCCATCGACGGTAAACACTCCCAATGGGCGCTTTTATCAGAATCGATCCCTGGGCGGTACTCATCTTAAGCTCCGTGGCATGTGCTCCCATTCGCACTCCTTACGAATCGCTTGAGCGACTCGCTTCGTGCGCCCGCGCCGAAAGATATTGCGCGGTTCTCGCGCTAAATTTTGTTGCATCATGGTTTTCGCTCCGGCCACAGAATCATTGATTTGAGCGCGGTAAACTACCGAGAACACGCAGGATTTTTCTGTCCCTCTTTCGAGGGAGGAAACAAAAGTGGCGCGAGGATTGGAGGATACTACAGTCTTATCGGGCGCGCGGTTACTGGCTTGGGAGTCTAATGTGGGCTTCCGAATGAAATGCACCGTCGTATTATGTTGTTTCGAATTGGAGCCAAGCGAATGCCGAAGACGGATCACAACGTACCATCGCCAACGCCTGCCATCCTAAGATACGGACTGTCCGTAATATTGGTCGCAATTTCCTTGTCGGTGACCCTTTTGTTTCAGGGCTACACGTTCCGCACGCCGCTCTTTTTCCCGGCAATTATTTTGAGCACGTGGTTTGGCGGCACCGGTGCAGGCTTGGTGGCGGTCGTACTTTCCACCTTGTCCATCAATTACTTCATCCTCGCACCGAGATTCGCCTTCTCGTTTAGTTTTCACGATGTCGTCCATCTTGCTGTGTTTCTTTTTTCGGCGTTGCTAATCAGCTCATGGAGCGCCGCGCGAAGACGTGCCGAGAATGCTTTGGAGCGAGCCCGTGTCGGACTGGAAGGCAAGGTTAAAGAACGAACAGCAGAGCTGACGCGTAGCAACGACCAATTCCGTAATTTGGTTAATAGCGTTGGTGGCATTGTGTGGGAGGCTGACGCTAAAACATTCAAGTTCTCGTTCGTCAGCGAACAATCTGAGCGCATCCTCGGTTACCCGATTGAGCAGTGGTTGCGTGAGCCGACCTTCTGGAGAGATCACGTTCACCCCGATGACCGCAACTGGGCTGTTGAATTTTGCTTAAACGCGACGGCCCAAAAAGAGGACCACGATTTTGAATATCGAATGATCGCAGCCGACGGCAGAACAGTGTGGCTAAGAGATCTCGTAACGGTGGTGGTAGAGGGCGACCGTCCGACCAAACTGCGCGGCGTAATGGTGGACGTTACTGAGCATAAGCTCGCACAAGAGCAGCTCAAAGAGACAGAGGAGCTTTTGCGTAGTGTCATCGGCAACACTCCAGTCATTCTATTTGCCTTGGATCGTTCCGGTGTGGTGACTCTCTCTGAAGGCAAGGGGCTCGACACGTTTGGAGTCAAACCTGGAGAACTCGTCGGTCGATCAATCTTTGAACTCTATCGCGACTCCCCGCATCTCCATGCCAGCGCCCGCCGTGCCCTGGCGGGAGAGTCAGTCACCTTTGTCACTGAAGCGAAGAAGCAGTTCTTCGAAATTCATCTAATCCCACTCATAGACAAGAGGGGCCAGGTTATCAGCATCACCGGAGTTACCTACAACATCACCGATCGCAGACGGACCGAAAAAGAACTCCGGCTCGTGATCGATACCATTCCAGCGATGTCCTGGTCCACGTTGCCGGATGGCGCCAATGATTATTGTAGCAAGGGTTGGCTGGAATATACGGGCATGAAGCCCGGCACCGAATTTAAGTATGGCTGGCTGGATGCATTTCATCCTGACGACAGAGGTGCGCACATGGCAAAATGGCGCGACGCAACCGCCGCTGGAGAACCCTTTGAAAGTGAAGCACGTATACGTGGCGTTGATGGCGTGTATCGCTGGTTTCTGACGAAGGGTGTGCCGCTGCGAGACGAATCAGGCAAGATCGTTCGCTGGTACGGGACTAATATTGACATCGACCAGCGGAAGCGCGCTGAATCGTTTCTGTCGGGAGAGAAACAGCTTCTCGAGATGATCGCCACAGGCGCCAAACTCAAGGAGATCCTGAATCTCTTGTGTCTAAACGTAGAAGAGTACCGCAAAGGCACGCTCGCTTCGGTCTTGTTAGTTAATCCCGATGGTGTTCACCTCGATTCCGTTGCCGGACCAAGTCTTCCCAGAGAATGGATACAACAAATGGAAAAGCTGCCGATTGGACCTTGTGCCGGCTCCTGCGGTACTGCGGCATATCGGGGATCACCAGTCATCGTTTCTGACATCGCGACTGACCTTCTGTGGGATGTGCCGGAACACCGCACTTCAGCTCTGAAGCACGGTCTCCGCGCTTCCTGGTCAAATCCAATTCTTTCTTCAGAAGGGAAGGTCCTGGGGACTTTTTGTATGTACTATCGCGAACCGCGAAGTCCGGACGTGCGGGATCTAGGGATTATCGAAATGGCCATACACCTGGCTCGGGTTGCCATTGAACGCGATCGATCTCAGGAAGCTCTGTGCACTAGTGAGGCGAAGTATCGCGACTTGGTCAATACGTCCCCCGATGCGATCTACGTGATCGATCAGGATACCCGGTGTGTCTTGTCCAATGCCGCGGGAGCTCGGCTAGCGGCTCGTTCCTTGGAAGAATTGATCGGTTTCTCAATTGCGGACACCTACCTTCCAGAAGATCGGCATCTCATTGCTCTGCGGCGCGACCAATTGAAAGCAGACGGTGCCTTGCGTTTCGAGAGAGAGTTCTTGCGTAGAAACGGCGAGGTGGTCCCGGTGGAAGTTTCCGTATCAACATTGGGCGACGGTTATAGCCAGTCGGTTGTGAGAGATATTAGCGAACGCAAAAGAGCGGAAGAAGCCCTGCGCGCTTCCGAGCAGCTCGCGCGCGGCCAGGTCGAAGCATTAGCGCAAAGCTTGGATGTTCTCGCGACTGCACCGCAGCCGGAAAAGTTCATTGGACAAATGCTTAGCACAATCGGTCGTTTTCTGAACGCTCAGAGTGTGGTTCTGTGGCTATTGGACGAGGCAGCTGATTCTCTGATTTTGCGGGCTGCTGCTCAGGGTGCAAATCTCGCAGCGGCGGACCCGGAACATCCGTTTGTTAAAAATCCGCTCGCGTGGAAAGAGGACAAGATTGTTCAGGAAGCGGTTTTTACCGGCGCCCCGGTCGTCTGCGAGGACATAGAAAATGATCCACGTGTTTCCAATAATGTTCGCGAGTATTTTAGAGGAAAAGGGGCTAGGAAGTACCTAACAATTCCAACGCTGGTCGCCGGGCGGGTAAAAGGGTTTGTTAGCGTCCGTCATGGAGCGCGACTGCCGTATCGGCCGGAAGAGATCGAATTAGCGCAGGCACTGGCACACCAGGCGATGTTCGCAATTCAACTCAACGAGTTTGCCGAGCAAGGCCGCGAAGCCGCGGTGCTGGCGGAACGAAACCGTCTAGCGCGCGACATTCACGACACACTGGCCCAAGGTTTCACCGGCGTGATTATGCAATTAGAAGCAGCCGAAGATGTGATGCCCAATGGTGTGCCCGACGAAGCAGTCGGCCATTTGCGCCGGGCGTCCCAGTTGGCCCGGCGGAGCCTGACCGAAGCGCGCCGCTCGGTGCATGCGTTACGCCCGGAAGCCTTGCAACGGTCTAACTTTTGGGATGCACTGAAGGGTACTATTAAGAACACAACCGCAGGAACAGCGCTCCGTACATCTTTCGGTGTACGAGGTGGAACCCCGGATTTTCCTCCTTCGTGGCAGGAAAATCTGATGCGCATCGGTCAGGAGGCTTTGACCAACACTCTCAAGTATGCTCATGCTCGGAATTTTGAGACGCACCTGGTGTGCAATGCAAAGGAAATGCGATTGGAATTCTCTGACGATGGCGAGGGCTTTAAGCTACGTGATCGACATGACGGCATGGGTCTTACCGGAATGCGCGAACGGGCTGAGCAGATGGGAGGCAAACTGTCCATCGCGAGTTCGCGAAAGGGCACAAAGATTACAGTGATTGTTCCGTCGAATGGCAAATCGGCTTCGGGAAAAGCTACGGCTGCTGTCGCTGGACAGATGTGAAAGGCGCGTCGAAAAAACATCCTGTACGCAGGCTGCGTAAATCCTTGACCGCCTGCGATGGTCGCATCCGTTGCGGCTGACGCTCCGAGACGGTTCGACAGCAGGGAGTGGCCCCTACAGTTGGATCAAGCCGCGCCGGGTAGCGCTTGCCACCGCTTCGGTGCGGCTGATGACGTTCATCTTGGCGAAGATCGCTTTGACGTGCGATTTCACCGTGCCTTCGCTGATGAATAGCGCGGCGCCAATTTCCTTGTTGCTTTTCCCCTGGGCCATCAGCTTGAGCACGTCGACTTCGCGCGAGCTCAATGTTTCGCCACTAACGCGTTCCGCCAGCTTGGCCGCGAGATGGACAGGAACGCAAGTTTCACCGGCGTGGACCCGACGGATACTGTCCATCAGCGCTTCGCGTGGTACGTCCTTAAGCAGATAACCTTTCGCGCCGGCTTGAATGGCGCGGTAAATATCTTCGTCACCATCAAAGGTTGTAAGAACAAGAATGCGCGCGTGCTCGTCTTGATCGCGGATTTCTTTGATTGCACTGACGCCATCCAGTTCGGGCATCCGCAAATCAAGCAGCGTCACATCCGGGCGATGCTGCTTCCAAAGATCGACTGCTTCGTGACCATTTTTCGCTTCGCCTATCACGGTCATGTCCGGTTTGCGTCGAATCAACGAGACCAAACCTTCGCGCACCACGGTGTGGTCATCGGCGATGAGCACCCTGATGCGTGACTTCTTACCTGATTTTGGAGGCGACGCAGCTTCCTTGCCAAGGGCGCGGGTGCTGGCTTTGCCTGCAGGTTTCATTTTGGGTCTCACGGTCTCGATTCGCCGTTGTAGGGCAGGATAACGACGAGTTTTGTGCCTTTGCCGCGCACGCTGGTGATCTTTAGGCTGCCGCCCATTTGCTCGACGCGCTCGCGCATCCCGGCCAGGCCGAAGCCGTCGTGTCGGTTGTTGACTTCGAATCCATCGCCGTCGTCGCGAAGCTCCAGGCGAAGTTCTTTTGTATCGGACGTCAATCGCGTTTCAAAATTGCGCGCGTGCGCGTACTTAAGCGCATTAGTCAAACCTTCCTGCCCGATGTGCAGCAAATTTTCCTGCCAAACTGGCGGAAGCTCCCGGAGCTGGCCGCGCAGTTCGAACGTCGTGTGAAGCGGGGTCCCGGCGGTGGTATTTTTGACGGCTCCCTGTAGCGCATCCCAAAAGTTTCCCGCTTGCAAAGCTTCCGGGCGAAGTGCGCGGACCGAGCGGCGCGCTTCGGACAAGCTGCGCCGCGCCAACTCAGCGGCGCGTTGCAAGTGCTCGTTCGCTTCCTTGCGCCGGGAACAGCCGATAGCATCGTCAGCCGCTTCCAATTGCACAATCACGCCGGTGAACCCTTGTGCGAGAGTATCATGGATGTCGCGGGCCATTCTATTTCGCTCTTCCAGAATCGCTGACTGACGACTTTTCTCGGCGAATTCATTTAGTTGAATCGCCAGCATAGCCTGATGCGCGAGAGCCTGCGCCAATTCGATCTCTTCGGGCCGATAGCTTGGCCGCTCACCATGGCGAATTCCGATGAAACCCCTGACCCGACCGCCCACCAGCGTCGGAATCCTGAGGAATTTCTTCGTTCCTCCGGACTTCAAGTATTCGCGAAGCTCCGGTGAGACATCGGCATCGTGTTCCAAGTCCTCGCACACGACTGGCGCTCCTGAAAAAAATAGCTCACGAAGTCCTCGGTCCTCCTTCCATGACAAAGGATTCTTGACAAACGGATGCTCCGAATCGGCCTTCGCAAAGTTTGTGCCTTCTGCCCAAGCCCGCAAAATGAGCGAATCCGATTCATCCAGCAACCAAAGGATCACGCTTTGCGCGGCGAGCAGCCGTCCCATTGTGCTAAGCATTTGGCCTAAAAACTTATCGGGCGCTGGCGCAGTCGCGAGGACATCCAAACTGTAGGTGAGTGCCTCCACTTGTCCCCGGGCGAGCTGCTCCGAAGCGCGCAACGCTTCTTCCGCTCGCTTGCGCTGAATGGCGATGCTGGCCAAATGAGTAATCTGCTCGATGACGTCCTGGTGCCGTGGAGCAGGGGACCGGGGCTCGGCGTAGTACATGGCAAAGGTTCCCAGAACTCTGTTTTCCAGGGAGAGTATCGGGGTAGACCAACATGCTCTGAGGCCATTCGTTAGGGCTTCGTCACGAAAACGTGCCCAGCGCGGATCCGTGGCGATGTCTGAAACGATCACTTGCTCTGCACGATAGGCGGCCGATCCGCAGGAACCAACGTCGGGTCCAATTACGAAGCCATCGATTGCTTGAGCGTATGGTTTGGGAATGCTCGGTCCTGCACCATGCCAGAGCCTTTTGCCACTCGAATCCAGGAGAAGGATCGAACACAAGCATCCGCTGCACAATTCTTCGACCAGACGGCATATGGCATCGAGAATGGCGGAGAGTGAATCTCCCTTCGCCACCATCTCGAGGAGCCGCTTCTCCCCGGCAAGCAAAGCTTCGCCCTGCTTGCGTTTGCTAATGTCTCGCAGGATTGCCTGAAAGTATTCGCCGCGTATCGCCGTGACAGAGACTTCCACGGGGACCATCTCACCGTTCTTGCGCACGAACGTTCTCTCGAATCGCAGAGTGCCTCCGTTTTTTAATTTTTCGAGCCGCTCTCGAAACAACTGGCGTTCCTCGGGCAAATAAGTCTCTGTGACCGATGTGCCAATCAACTCCTCCCGAGGAATTCCAAGCAGCTCAGCACCGGCACGGTTACTCAAAACACAGACGCCATCCGTATCAACGACGTAGATTGCGTCGGGCGAAATCTCGATCAGGTCCCGATATTTCTCTTTGCTTCTGCGTAGTTCTTCTTCCGCTCGTTTGCGCTCGGTCACGTCCCGGAGGGTGCAGAGCGTGGACAAAAATTCGCCACTCTCCGAAAGACGAGGCACTGACACGCCGTCAAAGTGAATAGCCCCGTGGTTTTTTGTTTTCCAGCGAATCTCATATTCACGCGTTTTTCCTTGCGCTAGATCACGCAAAATTTGATCAACCGCTGTACGATCCTCGGGAAAAAGCAGGCGTTCCGCAATACTGGCTCCGCGCAATTCCGTTTCTGAATAGCCGCTCAGTTGCACACCACGCCGATTGATGCAGAGGATCTTGCCGGCGCGATCTAGCGAAAGAATTACGTCGCGAGATAACTTAAACAGGTACTTTGCTGCGCTTTCATCATCGTCGGCACCTGGACACGGTTCCGCAGGCGGACTGAGTTCAACACGCGCCGAAGGCATGCTGGTGGGGTGCACGGACTTGGCTGCGGTCACTTCTGATTTCATGGCAAGTTAATTAGCCGTCCGTGCAAGTCCTCTTTCCCTAGGCGGACGTTGTGCCCGCGGCTGCATGTCAGAAGTCTAACAAGCCAGCGCTGTCACGCCACTTTTGTTTCCTCCCTCGAAAGAGGTGTTATCTCCTCTCCCCTGCGAAGCATCGAAAAATCCTCCGACCGCTTCGTGGTAGCGGAACGCAAGGTTGCTTAGGGTTTGGAACTAAAAAAAACGAAAATGAAACTCAAACGACCTCAAACCAATTCAAAGCCCGAGCGACCAAGGATTCTTCGGAGAACCCGACGACATCACGATCCGATGCTCGTTCTGAACATGACCCTTTTTAACTTCACCGACGGATGGAACCGCGCGTTTTCCAGGGAGCAATACGCACGCTTTAGCGTTTAACGACATGGTTCAAACAATGGAACCGGCTCCAGCCATGATGAATGCCGCCAGGCATTTCATTGTTGTGAAGGCGCCCGTTGATCGCGTCTACGAGCAGTGGTCGCGTCTCGAGGACCTTCCCAAATTCGTTACGCCGCTGCAGGAGGTGCGTAGAATTGACGACACGCATTTTTCCTACAGGTGGCAGCCGACTGGTGGCGACCGCAAGGGGGTATTCCACATCATATTGCAGATTCCCGGGCGTCGAATCGCGTGGCGCAGCGTCTCTGATGGTTTTTTGTCAGGCGTGGTTTCTTTCGAGCCGCTTTCTCGAGAAGAAACGGAAGTTACGCTGAAGATCCGTTCGATTTTCGATTCCTCGGGGCTGTCGCACAGAGTGGAGGAGTATCTGGGTAATTTCAAACGGCTGGTTGAGAACGGAGACACCATAAAATGAGAACTTTACCTACTCGGGAAGCACTGGTCGCCGCCTACTGGCGAAAGCTGGCAAGCTCTATTGAAGCTGCATACACGGGTCGCCGACGGGTGTTTACAAGACGCGCGTCAGGCCCTTTGCAAACACGTCGACGCCGCTCCAGCGGCAACGGTGCGGCCAAAGGAATCCCTGCCAGGCAAACGGCGCACTAGCAAGACCTCATGTGGATTGTTCGTTTGGCCCTTAGGAGGCCATACACCTTCACGGTCATGGCCATCTTGATCGTGCTCATGGGCATCGTCACGATCTCTCGCATGGCCACGGACATTTTTCCCAAGATCGACATCCCCGTGGTCAGCGTGATCTGGAGTTTTCCCGGCGTGGCACCCGAGGAGATGGAGAAACGCTTTGTCACGGTTACCGAGCGCGCCATGACCACGACCGTGAACGACATCGAGCATATCGAGTCACAGAGTTACAACGGCGTTTCGGTCATCAAGGTTTTCTTCCACGAGGGCGCCAAGGTCGAGGCCGGCGTTGCCCAGGTCACATCGATCACCCAGACGCTCCTCCGCATTCTGCCGCCTGGCACAACGCCGCCTCTCATCCTTCAATACAGCGCGTCGAATGTGCCGATCCTGCAACTCGGCCTAACCAGCAAAACGCTTTCTGAACAGCAGCTCTACGATCTTGGTTTAAATTTCATTCGCACACAGCTGGCAACCGTCCAAGGCGCACAAGTCCCGCTCCCCTACGGTGGCAAGTCGCGCCAGGTCATGGTCGATATCGATCCGCAAAAACTTTTCGGCAAAGGACTTTCCCCAGCGGACGTCAGTAACGCGCTCAATGCCCAAAACGTCATCCTTCCGGCCGGGACGCAGAAAATCGGCGACCGCGAATACAATGTGCGGTTGAACTCGAGCCCGGAACTTTTGCAGGCGCTGAACGATCTGCCAATTAAACAGGTAAACAACGCGATGGTTTACATTCGCGATGTCGCGCACGTTCGAGACGGCTTTGCCGTACAAACGAACATCGTTGCGCAAAATCGAGTGCGCTCGGCACTGCTTACGGTTTTGAAAAGCGCAAGCGCGTCCACACTCGATATTATCAGCCGGGTAAAAGCGGCGTTGCCGCGGATCAAGGCGACCTTGCCGCCCGAGCTCGACATCACTCAACTGTTCGATCAGTCGATCTTCGTCCGGGCCGCTATCAACGGCGTTGTGAAGGAGGGTGTGATCGCGGCGTGCCTGACAGCGCTCATGATCCTGCTTTTTCTCGGAAGCTGGCGCTCGACTCTGGTGGTCGCCACTTCAATCCCGTTGTCGATCTTATGCTCGGTGATCGTTCTCAGCGCGCTCGGCCAAACGCTGAACCTGATGACCCTGGGCGGACTGGCCCTCGCGGTCGGCATTTTAGTGGATGACGCCACGGTTGAGATCGAAAACATCCATCGCAATCTTGCCATGCAGAAGCCGATGGTGCGCGCCATCCTCGACGGCGCATCACAGATTGCGGTGCCCGCGTTCGTCTCAACTCTCTGTATTTGCATCGTTTTTGTGCCGATCTTTTTCCTCAGCGGTACGGCCAGATTTCTCTTTCAACCGCTCGCAATGGCGGTGATTTTCGCCATGCTCGCTTCTTATCTTCTCTCGCGCACAGTCGTTCCGACGATGGTGAGATTTCTTCTACGCGGACATCTCGATGAAATTGATACCAGCCTTGCCCAGAGTGTTGAAGGATCTGACGGCGGCGAAGAGAAGATCGCCAATCGGTCTCGCGAAAACCCGACCGCGCCTCGTGTAAGCGGCTTAGGCCAAATTTTCCGTTTTTTGAGCTGGATTCACGAGAAGTTCAATCATGTGTTCGAAAAGTTTCGCGCCCGTTATGTCAATGCGCTGCGCTGGTGTCTCGAGCATCGCCGCCTCGTGTTCGGAGCCATGGGCGCCATGGTGCTTGTTTCGGTCGCCCTAGTTCCTTTTCTGGGACGGGATTTCTTTCCAGCGGTTGATGCCGGCCAATTTCGATTGCACGTACGCGCGCCCGCCGGCACGCGACTCGAATCCACCCAGGAACGATTTTTTCAGGTGGGGAACGCCATTCGCGAAGTCATTCCCCCTAACGAAATCCAGAACGTGCTCGATAATATCGGGCTGCCGACGAGCGGAATTAATCTCGCCTTTGGCGATAGTTCAACGATCAGCTCGGCTGATGGTGAAATCCTTGTCGCCCTCAATCCAAATCATAAGCCAACCGCGCAATACGTGCGGATCCTGCGCGAGAAATTGCATCGCGACTTTCCAGACATGGAATTCTTTTTCTCCGCGCCGGATATCGTCGGTCAGATTTTGAATTTCGGCATTCCGGCGCCGATCGATATTCAAATAACCGGTCGCGACCCGAAAGGGTATGACATCGCCAACGAAATCAAAACGCGCGTCGCGCAAATTCCCGGAGCAGTCGATACCCACGTGCATCAACTCGTCCATGGGCCCGACTTGCGTGTGAATGTGAACCGGACGCGAGCCGAACAAATTGGGCTGACGCAAAGCAATGTCGCGCAAACCATGTTGATTTCGCTCAGCTCGAGCGGTCAGACTGCTCCCAACTACTGGCTCAATTTTCAGAACGGCGTGAACTACCAGGTGGCGGTGCAGACGCCCCAGTACAAAATGGACACCCTGCAGGATTTGAAAAACACGCCGGTAGTGGCGCCCAATCTGCCGCGTCCGGAGTTGCTGGGGAACCTAGCCACCGTTGAGCGGCGCGAGTCGCCGGTCATCGTGAATCATTATAACGTACAGCCAGTTTTTGACGTCCTGGCGAATGTGCAAGGCCGGGATCTCGGCGGCGTCGCCGACGGAGTCGCTAAAGTGGTAGACAGTTTCAAGTCGAAACTGCCCCGCGGCACGTTTCTCAGTATACGCGGTCAAGTTCAGAGTATGAACAGTTCGTTCGCCGGTCTCGGCGCCGGTCTCATTTTTGCCATCGTGCTGGTTTACTTTCTAATGGCGGTCAATTTCCAATCCTGGACCGACCCGTTCATCATTATCATGGCTCTGCCTGGTGCCCTGTGCGGTATCATCTGGATGCTTTTCATTACCGGCACCACGCTCAACGTCCCATCGCTAATGGGCGCGATCATGGCCATCGGCGTGGCCACGGCCAATAGCATTTTGGTTGTAACTTTTGCCAATGACGAGCGATGCGCGCACGAAAATAAGAACGCTTTTGACGCCGCCCTCGCTGCCGGTTTCACGCGCTTGCGTCCCGTGATAATGACCGCTCTGGCAATGATTATCGGAATGTTGCCGATGTCGCTCGGATTGGGCGAGGGCGGCGAACAAAACGCGCCGCTCGGGCGCGCCGTGATTGGCGGGTTGCTCGTCGCTACTGTTACAACGCTGTTTTTTGTCCCAGTCGTTTACAGTTTGCTCCGGAAAAAGGAATTCACCTGTGACGAAGATGAAGAGTTTGCGCGCCAGGAGCACGGCGGAATGGCAGAGGGGGGCGCCCAATGATCCACACCGAGACTGACAAACACAAAGGCAATGGCGCGCACGATGATGGCGGCGCTCCAGATCGCCGGGTAGAGCCGCGCACACCGCTCCGTCCGCCGATGCGAAGCGTTGCCGTCTGGGGACCGATCGCGGCCGTCACGGTGCTGGCGATTCTGGTCATAATCGGAGTCTGGAATCGCATTGGCCAGCGTCACGACCAGGAGAATTTCGCGCAGCGAACAACGCAGCTCGAAGTGAATGTCGCGACCGCGCAGCGCGACAGTAAGCCAAAGGAGTTAATTTTGCCCGGAACCTTCCAAGCCTTCAATCAAACGACAATTTTCCCTCGGTCGAACGGATACGTCGAAAGCTGGAAGGTCGATATCGGCGACTACGTGCAGGCTGGCCAATTGCTGGCCGAGATTGCGACACCAGAAGTGGATCAGCAATTGGCACAGGCGCGCGCACAGGAGGAGATAGCCAAACTAACCGCCGATCGCTGGCGCGATCTGCTCGATAAAAAAGTCGTCTCCAAGCAGGAGTACGATCAGGACGAAAAGGCCTATGAGGCCGCGAAAGCGAACTTGCAGCAGCTCGAGAAAATTCAGGGTTTCCAGCAAATCGTCGCACCCTTTGCTGGAAAGATCGCTGCTCGAAATATCGATGTTGGCACGCTCGTGACCGCAGGGACCGGAAATTCCGGCACACCGCTTTTCACCCTCGTGCAGAGTGATGTGCTTCGCGTTTACGTGTTCGCGCCGCAGGAGAATGCGCCCTCGATTCACGAAGGACTGGAAGCGAAAATTGTTCTGCAGGAATACCCCGGTCAGGAATTCGACGGTAAGGTCACACGCACGGCGGGCGCACTCGACCCACAATCGCGCACCATGCAGGTGGAGGTGCAGGTGCCCAACCAACAAGGCAAACTTTACGCCGGAATGTACGGGCAGGTTAAATTCCTATTGCCGGATGACAATGCGCCGATTGTTGTGCCGGCGGATGCATTTGTTTTTCGCGCTCAAGGTCCCCAAGTCGTCACGGTCACCAACGACAATCGTATTCACTGGCAGAAAATAAGTGTCGGGCGCGACTTCGGCACCCAACTGGAAGTGCTCAATGGCCTGAAGGAAAATACGGAAGTCGTTATGAATCCAACCGACGATCTGCGGGAGGGCATCGAGGTGCAGGTGAAAGGCGATGAAAAACCCAGACACCAACGCAGCGTCGCCCAGTCAGGTTCGACCAGGTGAGAGCAGGCATGTTAAACGGCGAACGGCGAAAAAGAGGAACCATATGGATAAAAATCTCGACTCCATTTGAGCGATCTTTCTTTTGAGTTCCAGGAGTGTATGGAGGATCATATTCAGCAGTTCATTCCGCGTAACAGAGTGGTGCATCACTGGTTCGACGTGTACGACTTGGAAGAAGAACGGATCTGAGTGAGTGACGCAGACAATTCTGTCTGCGAATATTGATGCGCGGATAATTCACGCAGGCAAGATTACCTGCGCGGGGGACCTGCCTTTGAAAAACACTGGTCAAGCATCACCTGAAGTATCCGGCATAGTGGAACATCTTTTTCGTCACGAGGGAGCGAAAATGGTTGCCATTCTTACCAGAATCTTTGGCATCGAACATCTCAATCTCGCGGAAGACGTCGTTCAGGAAGCGCTCGTGCGGGCGTTGCAAACCTGGCCGTTCTACGGAGTCCCGAAAAATCCCTCGGCCTGGATCATGCGCGCGTCGCGTAATCTCGCGTTGGACGTGGTTCGCCGACGAAAGGTATTTCAGAACAAACAGGCAGAAATCACTCGACTGATGGATCGCGACGGCGCGGCGCCCGGCGAAGCGATTTTCTCGGAGGACGAGATTAGCGACGATCGTTTGCGATTGATGTTTGTCTGTTGTCACCCGGCCATTCCAGCCGAAGCGCAGATCGCACTCGCGTTGAAGACGCTGTGCGGCTTCAGTGTCGAGGAGATAAGTCACGCATTTCTAACCACGGACGCCGGAATCGCCAAGCGATTGACCCGGGCAAAACAAAAAATTCATCAGGCGCGGATCCCGTTCGAAATTCCCGCAGGCAAAGAATTAGAGCAGCGATCGGATAATGTTCTGCAATCGCTCTACCTGTTGTTCAACGAAGGCTACAAAGCCTCGAGCGGAGAAAACCTTGTTCGCGAGGAGCTGTGTGAAGAAGCAATTCGCCTCGCGGAACTATTGGTCGCGCATCCGGCCGGCAATCAGCCGAAGACACATGCCCTTTTGGCCTTGATGCTATTAAACGCCGCTCGCAACCCGACGCGCCTGGACAGCGCAGGCAATCTACTCCGCCTGCAAGAGCAGGATCGGACACGCTGGAACAAAGCAATGATCGCGCGCGGAATGTTTCATTTTGCGAAATCGGCAGCAGGCGACGAGCTCAGCGAATATCATCTTCAGGCAGGGATCGCTGCCTGTCACTGTGCAGCGAAGGACTACGAATCTACCGACTGGCAAAAAATCCTTGCGCTCTACGACCGGTTAGCTGAATTCGATCAGTCGCCGGTCGTGGCCCTCAATCGTGCAGTGGCGATCGCCAACATCCGCGGGGCAAAAGCCGGACTCCAGGCTGTACGGCGAATTCGAAATCTCAACAAACTGAGTTCGTATTACCTGCTTTACGCAGTGCTAGGTGAACTCGAAATGGAGTCGGGAAATCTCCAAACCGCTGCCGAACAATTCCGCAAATCATTTGAACTAGCAGAAACCAAATCAGAGCGAGCGTTTCTTTTAAAAAGACTCCAACGCTGCGTTGACGGAGAGACGACCTAGACAAGCTTGTCCAAGTCGCCTTGGTCATTCGTGGTATCCCAAAAATCACATCAACAGAAAGGAAAAACATGAGCAAGTTGGAGAAGAAACAAGCAGCGATTGTCGCGCACGAGTACGGTGGCCCTGAGGTATTGAAGTACGAACAGGTTCAACGCCCCGAGCCAAAGGATGATGAGATTCTCATTCGGGTGATCGCGGCCGGGGTGAACGCCGTCGATGCGTCCATTCGCGCGGGTAAATTTGCGAAGGTTTTCGGGACCAGGCTACCTCTCGTTCCCGGGTCCGATATCGCTGGCGTGGTGGAGAAGGCCGGCTCGAAGGTCACGAAGTTCAAGAACGGTGAATCAGTATTTGCGTATACCGAGCTGAAAGATGGTGGCGGCTATGCTGAATACGTCGTCGCAACTGAACGGGGTCACCCAAGCCCCAGTCGCTCACTCACCTCGAGGCCGCCGCAGTGCCGATCGTCGCCTTAGCTGCATGGCAGGCGTTAATCGACACCGCGAAACTCAGCACGGGCCAGACCGTCCTCATTCACGGCGGCTCGGGTGGCGTCGGAACGTTTGCCATTCAAATCGCTAAGACGCGCGGGGCGAAGGTGATCGCCACCGCGTCGACGCGAAACCAGGATTTGCTCAAAGAACTAGGCACAGATGTGGCGATCGATTATACGAAACAAAAGTTCGAGGACATCGCAAAGGATGTCGATGTTGTGCTTGATTCGCTTGGCGAGGATACACTGAAGCGCTCCTATGGAGTGGTGAAGAAAGGCGGATTCATTGTGTCGATTGTCCCGGGGCCAGACCCGGCTGAACTCGAGAGACGCGGAATTCGCGGCAAATTCATCAGTGTGGGGCCTGATGCGGACGAACTCGCCGAGATCGGCAAGTTAATCGACCAGAAGAAAATCAAAGTGATCGTGTCGCGAACCTTCCCGCTTTCCCAAGCAATGAAGGCCCAGGAACAAATCGCGACCGGTCACACGCGAGGCAAGATTGTTCTTAAAGTTGCCGAGGAACCCAAATAGCAGCCAACTATTCACCTGTGGTATAACGCAGAGATGGACTGGGACGCGCTCAGCGCAATCTCGCAACCCAGGCATCTCTGAACGGCGGTCCCCTGTCGAGCGAACCGAAACGTCTCTGATTTGTTTCCGCAAGAGCGATCCAGAAAATGATCCGAGATTCTTCATTTCGCTCAGAATGACAGTGTAGGATGGATTCTAGAAAAAATTTGTCCTGAATCGGCGGGCGCATTCGTCGTATCTGCAAAAATCACCCAACAACAGAGAAAAAGAACATGAGCAAATCAGAGCAGAAACAAACAGCAAGCATTGTTTGGTTTGAAATCCCGGCCGACAACCCGGAACGCGCAAACGCGTTTTACACCAATTTGTTTGGCTGGAAGATCAATCCGTTCCCCGGTGGAGGGGATTACTGGCATATCGACACTGGGGGCGGGGACGATACACCTGACGGTGCACTTAAGGGGCGCAAGCAGCCCGGGGAGCCGATCGTCAACTACATCAGCGTGGATTCGGTCGCCGCGTTCTCCAAAAAGATCGAGAAACTCGGTGGCAAGATCTGCATGGCAAAAACGGCCGTTCCACAGATGGGTTATTTTGCCGTGTGCCAGGATACCGAGGGTAACGCCTTTGGACTCTGGGAGAGCGATGCAGACGCAAAATAATTATCGAGTAGAATGGCTATCAAACTGTCAACGATCGGCTATAGACCAACAACGTTATGAACACACACAGTACCTTCATTGGTCCGGTCGCTTGGCTGCTGATTTCGAGCGTAGCACCTGCTCCCGCGTTCGCAGCGGGAGTTTCTGCGGAAGTGGAGCATCAAGAACCGGCAACTTCCAGCCACACGCAAGGACCCCCCTTAACCGCTCTGGGTGCTCGCGTCCATATGTTTGTGCGACCCGCATATCGCGAGAAGTTTACGCAATTGTTTCGCGACGTGCTGGGATGTGACACGAAAGAACTGAACTTCGGCTTCTCATATCCGGTTTTGCTCGTTTCGTTTCCCGACCATAGTGCCTTCAGCGTTGAATTTACGGACTTGGCACCCGAAGACGTGCAGGGCGACACGATCGACGACGCGCATGCTTTTCGCGGGCCGTGGATAGAGTTTCGGGCGCGTGACGTCTCAGCAGTTCAGGAAAAATTGCGTGCCGCGAGTGTTCGCAGCTTCTCGCATCCGGGTAGCAAACACCTGTACTTCAGTGCTCCGGGCGGCCAGGTCTTTCGCGTAATCGATATCAACTATCGGGGGCCATAGGCACCCACCCGATCAAATCTTGTGACACTCTCAAATGTTTATTTTAGACAAATTTTAAAATGACTGTCCAGAACCCAGCAGCTCGTCCGTCGTAACATTTGAAAGTAACGAACGTAATATCAACTATCAGCTAAACTAATATGAACACACAAAACCAAAACGGATACATGCTGCTATTCCGCAGCGATGAATGGTATAACGAGCTTTCGCTCGAAGAGCTTCAGAAAATCATCAGCGCGAACAGAGCTTGGATGGACCGACTGACGACACAAGGAAAGGTCAAAGCCAGCCAGGCGCTCGCTCACAAAGGCGTCACTGTTTCCAGGAGAAACGCCCAGGTTATAGTGGATGGGCCGTTCGCCGAATCCAAGGAAGTCATTGGCGGTTACCTGGTGTTGGATGTCGAAACGCTCGAAGAAGCAATCGCCATCGCCAAAAGCAGCCCCGCCCTTGCATACCGCACCTCAATCGAAGTGCGGGCATTGGCTGAAGAATGTCCTCTCGATACCCGTGTGCGTGAGCTAGCCCGCGAAGAAGAACTAGTGCCTGCAAACGCCTGAACTTAGTCAACACTCAACTATCAACCAACAACTCAGATAATATGGACACACAAAGTAGAAACGGATACATGTTACTATTTCGCGGCACCGACCTGCGCAAAGGCCTTTCACCGGAGGAATTGCAAAAAGTCACGGACAATTGGATGGCGTGGTTCAAGCGCTTAACCGAAGAAGGCAAAGCGGTAGCTGGAAATCCACTGGAACGCGAGGGGAAAATCGTTTCGGGCAAGGACCGTATCGTCTCCGATGGTCCTTTCGCCGAATCCAAGGAAGCAATTGGCGGTTATTTCCTTCTCGACGTAGCCACGATCGATGAAGCGATCGCTATCGCAAAAGAGTGTCCTGGTTTGCCGTACGGCATTCGTGTGGAAGTCAGACCCGTCGCGGGTGAGTGTCCTATTGCCGCGGACATCCGGGCGGAAGCGCAGTTTGCGCAAGTTTGACAGTGCGATCGGCAGCTCACGCAAGTGAAAGGTTCAATCCCTTTCATTGCAGAATGGTTGTCTCACCACCATGCATGCCAGCACCATCCGACAGACTGGATACGCCCCCGTCAACGGGCTTCGGATGTATTACGAGGTGGACGGTCCGACGAATCCGGGACAGCTTCCGCTGGTACTGCTGCATGGCGGCGGCGACACTATCGAGACATCGTTTGGCCATCTTTTACCGATCCTCGCCCGGAGTCGGCGGATCATTGCGTTTGAGCAGCAGGGCTGCGGGCGCACGGCTGATATTGAGGACCGGCCATTCAGCTTCGATCAGTCCGCCGACGATACGGCTACGCTGCTGAAGCATCTGGATGTTGGCCGTGCCGACCTTCTCGGTTTCAGCAATGGCGGCACGATTGCGCTCCAGCTGGCGATCCGGCTTCCGCAGCTGGTTCGCCGGCTCGTCGTGATCACCGCCCTGATGAAGCGCGCCTGGGCTGATCCGCAATTTTGGGAATCAATGAAAACCGCGCGGCCAGACGCGATGCCCGTGGAATTGCGTGAAGCGTACCGCAAGGTAGCGCCGCAACCCCAGAATCTGGAGTCGTTTTTCTACAAGGCGCGCAACCGCATGCGTGACTTCAAAGACGTCCCTGACGAGGTGATTAACTCGATCAACGCGCCGACGCTGGTCGTGAGCAGTGACCGCGATGTGATGCGTCCCGAAGGCGCGATCGAGTTGTTCCACCTCCTTCCGCATGCGCAGCTTGCGGTTCTGCCTGGCACAGAGCACATGGCGATTCCGTCGCGAACCGCTCTCCTCGTGCCGATGATCGAGAGGTTTCTCGATAGTGAGGAATCAGGACCCAGGACAAGTAAGAAACATCAATAACCAAAGGAATTAATTATGGCTCATTACGTTGATGGATTTGTCATCCCGCTTCCGAAGAAGAACTTGGACGACTATCGCCGCGGGGCGCAGAAGGCCGGCAAAATCTGGCGAGACCACGGCGTGCTCGAATTCCGCGAGTGTGCGGGCGATGACCTGAACATCAAAATGGGAAAGCCGTTTTCGCGCGGAATCAAAACCAAGCCCGGCGAGACGGTGTTGTTCTCCTACATCGTGTTCAAGTCGCGTGTACACCGTGATCGCGTTAACGCAAAGGTGATGAGAGATCCGCGTTTGGCGAAGTTGATGAAATCTCCGATGCCCTTCGATGTGAAGCGCATGCTTTATGGTGGATTCAAAACTATCGTCGAAGCCTAAGCTGCTTGGCGTGGATTTGGTCTCTCAGATTATTCTCTTTGCCGGAGGAATATAAGAATGATTTTATTCAATACAGTTAAGAAGTTCCGAAACCTGATAGATTGCGGTTCGAGGGCGGCCCGACTCCGTCGTCATGGATCAACGATTAGCGTTGAGACCGCCCTGCCCGCAGGTCGGTCTGTCCATTCAAGAGATGGCTAAATAGCTTTTCGGCAGACTTGCATCCTTTTTCTGCCGAAGGCTCATAAGTCAAAGTGGTCTTATTTGTGCTCGTTGACTGGATATTGAACAATGTGTCCTAAACGCGCTGCTTAGTTCGTCGTATTTATTGAAATTAGACTGACATTCTATGTGCCCTGTACGTGTGGCAAACGTGATGCTGGCTGCGTTTGCCGTGAAACAACTTTTTTTCAACCCGACCGAAATCATCAAACAAACCAAAACAAGACAAAATGAGAATCGAGATATTGGAAACAGACAATACTTCCAAAGTTGTGTCAGAAGCTGAGTGGCTCGTCGCACGCAAGGATCTGCTCACGCGGGAAAAAGAGCTGACACGATTGCGTGACGAAGTGAGCCGACATCGACGCGAATTACCATGGGTTAGAGTGAAAAAGGAGTACCTTTTCGATGGACCAAACGGCCAGGAAACTCTGACGGATCTCTTCGATAGCCGCAGTCAGTTGATTGTTTATCATTTCATGTTCGGCCCCGATTGGAAAGAAGGTTGCAAGAGCTGCTCATATCTGGCGGATCATTTTGATGGCGCAAACTGGCATCTCCCGCATCGTGATGTTTCCTTCGCTGCCATCTCTCGTGCGCCTTTGCCGAAACTCGAAGCCTACAAAAAACGAATGGGTTGGCGCTTCAAGTGGTTGTCGTCCTACGGTAACGATTTCAATTTTGATTATCACGTCTCGTTTACCAAGGAGGACAAGACGAAGAACGAAGCCTATTACAACTACGGCAAGGGAGAATTTATTAAGGAGGAGCTTCCCGGGTTGAGCGTCTTCCACAAGGGTGGGAACGGCGGTGTTTTTCACACCTATTCCACCTACGCGCGCGGACTGGACAACCTGGTGGGCGCTTACAATTTTCTCGACCTGGTCCCAAAGGGCCGCGACGAGAATCACTTCGACTTTTCGATGGAATGGGTCCGACGCCACGACCAATATTGAGCGGACTTACAAAAGAAGGAGCATGTCATGAATCGCATCACTCACTTTGAAATTTACACGGATGACCCGGAAATGGTGCAACCGTTTTATCAGGATATTTTCGGATGGAAGTTCCAGAAGTTTGAGGGCAGCCCTATGGATTACTGGCTCGTCACGACTGGAGACGATAAGGATCCGGGAATCAACGGAGGTATGACTCGACCGCGCCAAGGGCAAAGCCCTGGCACGCTAAACACGATCGCGGTCGAATCGCTTGATAAAACGATTAGCAAGATCGAGCAGCGCGGCGGAAGAATCTGCGTGCAGAAGATGGCGATTCCTAATGTCGGCTGGCTCGCGTATGCGGCAGATCCCGCTGGCAACGTCTTTGGCATCATCGAGCCCGATACTGACGCCAAATAAGGAAACAATGAAGTATCGGCTTGACGGAAAGTCCGCGTTAATCACCGGAGGCTCTCGTGGGATCGGCCGCGCAATTGCGCAGCGGTTGGCAGCCGATGGTGCAATGGTTGCGATCCACTACGGCGGCAACGACGCAGCCGCCAAGGAGACACTCAAGGCGATTGAACAAGCGGGCGGAGAAGCGTTTCTCGTGCGGACTGAGCTCGGCGTAAGCGGAGACATCGACACATTGTTCATCAAACTCGAGAAAGATTTGGCAGGCCGACCGTTGGATATTCTGGTGAACAACGCGGCCGTGGCTCCTCAGATTACGGTTCACGAGACGACTCCCGAAGAGTTCGACCGCATTTTCGCGATTAACGTGCGCGCGCCGTTCTTCATCATTCAACGCGCGTTGCCGCTCATGCCCGACGGCGGTCGGATCATCAACATTTCGTCAGGCGTGTCAGACGATGCGCGTTGGATTACTGGACAGACTCTCGACGTTAATGGCGGTCTGTTCCTGGGACCCAAAGAACCATGATTACATCAGGGAATGAGGCAGGATCGGAGCAGGACTCTTAACAACCTGGCGAATACCAAAGGATGAGGAACTGAACATGAAAATACCTTTTACTGGCGGCTGCTCTTGCGGCGCGGTTCGTTACGAATCGACCGCTGAGCCAATCATGATGTTTAAATGCCATTGTCGCGATTGTCAGCAGACGACCGGGGGCGCATTTGTTCCAGGTATGTTGCTACCGCGGGAAGCGTTTCGATTCACCCGTGGGCAATTGCGTCACCATTTCACGCCTAGTCTCAGGGGTGGAAAACATAAACGCGGCTTTTGTCCCGAATGCGGGACGCGACTTACGGGAGGCGAGTTTGAAGGACGCGATTCGCCGTTTATCGGAATCCTCGCTGGCACGCTGGACGACCCGAGTTGGTTTCAGCCGCAGATGGACATTTTCGTTTCGGACACCCAACCGTGGGATAGAATGGATCCCGCAATCCCGAAGTTTGAACAATACCCGCCAGTACCAACAAAGGAGTAATTACAATGCAAAAAATTACACCATTTCTGTGGTTCGATAATCAAGCCGAGGAGGCGGCGAAATTTTACGCCTCCGTTTTTGAAAATTCTAAGGTTGGCAGAATTCTGCGCTACGATGAGGCGTCATCAAAGGGCGCCGGGCGACCGGTGGGATCTGTGCTGACTATTGAGTTCGAGATCGCCGGCCAGAAATTCACTGCGCTAAATGGCGGTCCGGAGTTTAAATTTAACGAGTCGATCTCGTTTGTGGTGAACTGCGAGACCCAAAACGAAGTGGATTATTTTTGGGAGAAACTGATGGCAGACGGCGGACAGGAGTCGCAGTGCGGTTGGCTGAAGGACAAATTCGGCGTGTCGTGGCAAATCACTCCAACGATTTTGATCGATATGTTGCACGACAAGGACGCGAAGAAGGCCGAACGGGTGATGAAGGCGATGATGCAAATGCAGAAGATCGACATCGAAACGCTAAAGGAAGCGTACGCAGGAAAATGAGATCCAAGCCGCGAACGATTGACGAATACCTCGCAGGCGTAAAGGCTGATCAACGCATCGCACTCGAGAAACTTCGCAAGACGATCCGCGCGGCCGCGCCGCGGGTTGAGGAGTGCGTCAGTTATGGAATTCCTGCGTTTCGCTTGAATGGACGTTCGCTGGTTTTCTTCGGCGCATGGGCGAATCACTGCTCGTTCTATCCAGGCAGTTCCGCGACGCTGAGAAAATTCCAGAGCGATCTAAAAGGTTTTCAGATTAGCAAGGGCACAATTCGCTTCTCGCCCGATAACCCGCTGCCGCTGGGGCTGGTAAAAAAACTGGTCAACGCACGGATAGCCCAGAACCGGATTTAACAAGCGGCATGCCGAAATTCAGCCCACGCCGTTTAGCACAGCGATCATATGAAGCTTTTGCTGCAGGCGATCGGAAATTTTTTGAGAAGCATCTTGCCGAGGATTTTACTTTCTCCAGTCCGCTCGATGTGGGGCTTGATCGTGCTGGATATTTCGCAAGATGCTGGCCTGGAGCCGGGCGTGGTCAAAAGTTCAATTTTTTGCGGTTGATAGAACACGACGATGAAGTGGTTGTAACCTACGAAATGACGAAGCCGAATGGAGAGAAGGGTCGCAATACGGAAATCCTGCGGATTAAAGACAACAAGATTGTCAGCGTAGAGGTGTATTTTGGTTGGGACGTTGTGCCGAATCATTAAATCATTAAGGAGAAAAACATGAGTAACGTTCGAGTTCTGGTTGGTACACGAAAAGGGGCGTTCATCCTGACAGCAGATGGCGCGCGCAAACGATGGAAAGTGAGCGGCCCGCATTTTGCAGGCTGGGAAATTTATCACGTAAAAGGTTCGCCGGTCGATCCAAACCGGATTTATGCATCGCAAACCAGTGGATGGTTCGGCCAAATCATCCAACGTTCCGATGACGGCGGAAAAAAGTGGAACACGCCCGGGAGCAGCCCGGAGGACTTGAAAAGTCCCGATGGCATGCAGAAAGGCGAGAGCAACAAATTCGTTTACGACGGTGTCCCGGGCACGCATCAATGGTACGACGGCACTCAGCATCCCTGGGAGTTCAAGCGTGTTTGGCATCTGGAGCCGTCACTACATGATCCGGAGCATGTATACGCCGGTGTTGAGGACGCGGCGCTATTTGAATCGAAGGACGGCGGTAAATCCTGGGAGGAATTGTCAGGTCTCCGGAAACACGATACCGGGCCGAAATGGCAACCGGGCGCGGGCGGCATGTGTCTGCATACGATTCTTCTCGATCCGCAAGATCCAAAACGAATCTACGTGGCGATCTCCGCCGCAGGCGCGTTCCGTACCGATGACGGCGGAAAAACGTGGAAACCGATCAATCACGGCCTGCATTCAGAATATATTCCCGACCCCGCTGCGGAGGTCGGCCATTGCGTCCATCGGATCGCGCTGCATTCAGCACGCCCCAATACGTTGTTCATGCAAAAGCATTGGGACGTGATGCGCAGCGATAATGGCGGCGATTCGTGGCGGGAAGTCAGCGGAAATTTGCCGAGCGATTTCGGTTTCCCGATTGACGTGCACGCCCATGAGCCGGAGACAGTTTACGTCGTACCGATCAAGAGCGATTCCGAGCATTACCCACCCAGCAGCAGACTGCGAGTGTATCGCAGCCGGACGGGTGGGAACGAATGGGAAGCGCTGACCAAAGGCCTGCCCCAACGCAATTGTTACGTGAATGTTTTGCGTGATGCCATGTCTGTAGATTCGCTCGAGCCGTGTGGCATTTATTTTGGAACTACCGGCGGCCAGGTTTACGGATCGGCGGACGCCGGCGATAGCTGGAAGCCAATCGTCCGCGATTTGCCGGCCGTACTTTCAGTGGAGGTGCAAACGCTGTCGTGATTCGTGTTGTTTTGCCGCCGCATTTGCGCACGTTGGCGCGCGTCGATGGCGACGTAGCAGTCGACGTTAATTCGACTGTGACTCAGCGGGCCATACTCGACGAGCTCGAAACTCGCTATCCCATGCTGCGTGGGACGATGCGCGATCACGTCACTCAACTGCGCCGGCCACTGGTGCGGTTTTTTGCCTGTGGAGAAGATCTGTCGCACGAATCGCCTGATGCGCCGCTGCCGGAGGCGATTGCAAAGGGATCGGAGCCGTTTGTAATCATCGGTGCCATTGCGGGCGGGTAATCTGTAGTGGCAGGCGTGTCGCCTGCAGAATGACCCTGGAACTTGCAGCCGACACGGCTGCTGCCCCTACAGAGTCACGCCGACTTGCGAATGTCACACAAATATCGGTTGAACAATTCTGAATCAAAAATAAGGAGGAAGAATGAATAGTACAGAAGAAGTCGCAACAAAACTGGTGGAGTATTGCCGCAAAGCCGAATGGAGGAAGGCTCTCGACGATCTCTATGCTCAAGACATTGTGAGCGTTGAGGCTCGTGAGATGGAAAACATGCCGGCGGAAATGCGTGGCATTGATCAAGTGCGGGGCAAAACCGATTGGTGGGAGAAGAACATGGAGGTGCACAGCGCGAAAGTTGGCGGGCCGTTTGTGGCTCGCGACACCTTTGTTGTGCAGTTCGATATCGATGTGACAGAGAAAGAGTCGAAGAAACGAATGCAGATGTCGGAGGTGGGAATTTATCAGGTGAAAGACGGCAAAGTCGCGCACGAACAGTTTCTGCCGCTCGCGCAAAAGAAAGAGTGACAGGAAAGTAGCGCTAGGCTTGTTCTGCACATTCGCGTTCAACTTGGCAACGCGGTGATGCGTGGATGCTGTAGTCAGCTGTCAATCGTTAGACCTTTCCGTGCCGGGGCGAGTTCGTTGCGGATGCCGTTTACCAGCGCGTCGATTCGGTCCGCTGGCACATCGATGTCTTGCAGCAGAGCCTCAGCGAGGGCGGCGGCAGATTCGGCTTCGTCGTAGCGGATAATAGCCGCGCCTGCCTGCAAGAAGGCATCAGATTGGTTGATATACTCGGCGCGGGCGATGATCCGAACCAGGGGCGCGACTTCGCGTGCGGATTGAATGATGCGCAAGCTGATGTCTGCGTGCGGCACCGTAACAATCAGGTACGCCGCAGCGTCGAGTCTGGCTGCATGAAGAATTTCCGGCCGCGAAGCATCGCCGAAAAGTGCCTGCTTGCCCCGCTGTTGCAGCTCCACGACGACGTCGACATTGGTCTCGACGATGATTGGGTTGATCTCGAACTCGGCGAGCAATCGCGTGACCGTTTGACCGACCGGTCCATAACCGACCACGATCGCACCGGGGTCCTGCATTCGTTCCGCCGCGATTTCGTTCGCGCGAGCTCCGAGCTTGTCACGGCGGCCGGCCAGCCAGTTCGCGAGCAGGGGACGCCGGGCGAGCAACGGTTCGAGTGCGAGCATTCGACTGAAAATTAGCGGATTGAGACTGATCGAGACGACAGCCGCTGCGACAAACACGCTGTTGCCGCTGCCAGGGATGAGACCGAGCGATTTAGCCGTATCCCCGAGGATGAACGAGAACTCGCCGATTTGCGCGAGGCCGCCCGCAACAGTCAGCGCGGTCTTTAGTGAATGTCCACCGATGATGACAATGCCAAGGGCGGCGAGCGGCTTGATGATCAGAATAATCGCGAGTACTCCGACAACGAGTCCCGGCGATTCAAGGATTGGACGATAATCGAAGAGCATCCCGACGGCGACAAAGAAAAGGACCGCGAATGCATTGCGCATCGGCAGGACATCCGCGGCGGCCTGATCGCTGACTGTCGATTGTCCGACAACCATACCGCCAAGGAATGCGCCCAACGCCAACGAGGCACCGAAAGCGACGTAGGAAACTGTCGCCACGCAAATGGCCATTACGAGCACCGAAAGGGTGAAGAGCTCACGCGAACGGAGACGCGCAACGCGCAGTAACAGCCACGGAACAAAGCGCGCGCCAGCAAGGATCACGATTGCGGTGAGAACAGCAAGCTTCAGGATTGCGATTCCGATCGTTTGCCAAAGGCTCGTTCCATTTCCGCCGGTCGCGGCAAGCGGGGGTAGCAGGACTAACACGAGCACTGTAATTATGTCTTCCACGATCAGCCAGCCGACGGCGGCGTGTCCTTCAGGCGTGTCGAGGCTGCGGTGATCGATGAGCGTGCGGAGCAAGACGACAGTGCTGGCAACGGAGACGGCAACCCCAAGGATCAATCCCGTTTGCCATGACCAACCGAGCGCAACCGCGAGCCCAGTACAGGCGATCGTAGCTGCGGTGCTTTGCCCCAATGCTCCGGGTATCGCGATCGAACGCACCGCGAGCAGGTCTTTCAGACTAAAATGTAGACCGACGCCAAACATCAGCAGGATCACGCCCATTTCGGCAAGCTGGGATGCAATCTTCGCATCGCCGACAACGCCGGGCGTGTAGGGGCCGATTACGACACCGGCGACGAGATAACCGACGATGGGCGAGAGCCCGAGCCGCTTCGCCAGTAGTCCGAAGAGCAGCGCTGCGCTAAGCGCGAGCGCGATCGTCGTGATTAGAGGGATTTCATGCACCTGCTAAATTAGTAGTCGTCTGAAATGCTGGAGTTCAAGGCACGGTTAGGTCCATGCGTTATGGGCGACGACGTTTGCCCATAAAAACTGCGAGCGTGCATCAGTGCACGGCCAACGCCTTCTCGGGTTGTGATTGATGTTGTTTCTTCCCTGTCCAGCGCGACCACCAAAGCACAATTGGAGAGGCGACGAAGATCGACGAGTAGGTGCCAACGAGAATGCCAACAAGAATCGTGAATGCAAAATCGTGCAGTACCGGACCGCCCAAAAAGTAAAGAGCGAGCGTGGAAAGCAGTGTGGTTCCGCCGGTCAAAATAGTGCGGCCGAGCGTTTCGTTAATTGCGCGATTCATAATGAACTGCAGCGAGCCCGCGTTTGTCGCGCGCATTCCATCTCGAATCCGATCAAAGACTACGATCGTATCGTTGATCGAATACCCAGCGATCGTCAGCACTGCGCCGACGATAATCAGAGACAACTCGCGACCGAACAAGGCGAATGCGCCGATAGTCAAGATCACGTCATGCAACAAGGCGATGATCGCGCCCAGAGCAAACGCGAACTCAAATCGCGCGGTCACATAAATAAAGATACCGATGATTCCAAGGCCCAGGGCGATCAGGGAATTGCGCGCTAACTCATCGCCAACAAGTTTGCCGACCTTGTCGGTTTGCTCGAGACGGAACTTCGCCTCTGGAAATTTTTCCTCGAGAAGTTTCTCGATTCGATCGCTCGTGCCAGGGACGCTGCGAATGGTGAGGAATTCCTTCCCGCTCGATTTCTCCGTCTGAACGACGCTCTCTTCCAAATCGATCTGCTTCAACGCCGCGCGGACGTGGCCTTCGTCCACCTTCTTTTGCGCCTCCAGCACGAGCAGGTCGCCCCCCTTAAAATCGATGCCGAAGTTCTTTTCGCCGCGCATGGTGAATACGACCACCGAGACAAGAATTACGAGCGCAGATATTCCTACTGACAGACGCCGTTTGCTCAGAAAATCAAAGTTCGTTGCCTTGATCAGATTCGACATGGTAACGCGCTTGAGAACACCACTCGCGATTGCCCAGTTGAAGCAATTGCGCGTCACAAGCAGCGCGGAAAACATCGATGCAACGATGCCGATTGTGAGTGTGACGGCGAAACCTTTGACCGGTCCGGTCGCTTTCCAGAAGAGAATTAACGCCGTGATCAGTGTCGTAACATTCGAGTCAAAGATCGCGCTGAAGGCCCTGTCGTACGCGGCATTCAAGGCGAGATTCAGCGGTTTACCAGTGGCCAGTTCTTCCCGAAGTCGTTCGTAAATCAACACGTTCGCATCCACAGCCATGCCGATTGTGAGAATGATGCCGGCTATTCCCGGCAACGTCAGGACGAAGTTGAACATCGCCATCGCTCCGAAGAGCAGTACAAGATTGAGAATCAACGCGATACTGGCAACCAGGCCGGCAAATCGATAATAAATTATGATGAAGAGAAAGCTGAGCGCCAAACCAATCAAACCAGCGTAAATGCCACTACGAATGGAATCAGAGCCAAGCGTCGCGGAAACGCTCCGTTCTTCTTCCACGGTCACCGGCGTTTGCAGCGGGTTTTCCAATACGCTCGCCAAATTGCGTACCTCTTCTTCCGTGAAGTTGCCGGTAATCGACGCATGACCGCCATAAATCGGTTCGCGAATCACCGGCGCGGATTGCACTCTGCCGTCGAGCACGATGGCGAAGCGTTTGCCGACATGGGCTTCGGTTAACTGTCCAAAAATGGTTGCGCCTTCGCGGTCAAGCTGGAGAGCAACGCCCCAGCCTTGCTCATCATAAGTGGGAAAGGCTTTTCGCACACGGTCGCCGAGAAAGTCGGGGCGCACTTTCACCAGGAGCTCCTCTTTGAGCTCTCGTTCTTCGCTTATCTCTTTTTGTGTTTCCATGCGGTAGCCTGCCGGCACCAGGTCGCTGCCTTCTCTGATCTGTGCAATCAGCCGGTCGTTCTCGGGATGGACAAGGCGAAATTCCAGCTTCGCTACCTGGGCTAATTGCTGCCGCGCGACCGCAATCTGCTCTGGAGCGAGTCCGGGAATTTGTACGAGAATCCGGTCGGCGCCTTGTGGTGTGATGACCGGTTCGCTCACGCCGAATTGATCGACGCGCTTCCGAATCACCTCGACTGCCTGATCGAGAGTGTCGGCGCTGATCGAGCGTTCACCTTCCGGGCTGAGCCGAATCAGGAAGGATGTGCCGCCTTGCAGATCAAGCCCCAGTCGGATGGTTTTGTCCGGTGGATAGAGTGTCGAGACGCAAAACGCGACGAGCAAGACGGTGAGGATCGTGCCCAGGATGCGTTTGAGGCGGGCGCGGCTTGTCGCGAAGTACCAACCGAACAGGGCAAGCAAGGAAATGCCCGCTAAAAAAGTAAATCCAGGAGTCATAAATAGTTAAGAGCTCAAAGGGTTTGGATCCAGCAGCCTGGTGCCGGATCACAGATCGTTGGCTTGCCATGTCGTACACGCGTTGTCGCAAACGACTAACGTTGCAGACGGGCCAGCCGGTGAAGACGGCGACTCAACAGCGCCGACAAGCCGGAAGCAGGTTTAAACCGGCGGGGCGCGTTCGCGAAGCGTGAGGCTTCCGCGAGCAATGCCTGAATGAATTCTGGGCGGGCAAAGCGAGCACGCAGGGAAGTTGATGCGACGCGACGAAATGTCCCCGGCAGAATAAAAAATCTGAACCGGTTGTTGCGCGCCGCCCTTTCGAATGCAGACCTTCGTCGGAGTTTTGGCGAGGACGCAGAGATTAATTTTCCCCTTATGATTAAATTGCTCGCGATGGTGCTGAGCGTCTGCTGTGGAGCTATGCAGAGTTTGCAGGCCCGGCGAGCAGAACGATGCGAGCGCAATAACGACGAAACCGCTCACCGCGGCGCTGATGGTCCGGTTCGTGTCGACAGAGTCGCTCACATCCGTTCCATACGGTTTAATCTTTTGGGACGCAAATGGCTTTACCTCGTCCATCCGCTGATTGCATGACTCTAACGCCGCGGATATGATCGCGCTCGTGTCCGCTCACCGTGATCAAAAACGCGACGGGAATTTTAGCACCCTCATTCGGGGCGAACTTTGTGTGTTCGTTGGTCTTGGCACAGCATCAATTTTTTTCGGTACTGGAAGCCGGTTGGTGGAAATCGTCGCGCATCCGGTGGGGCTGATTGTTGTCTTCCTCTGGCTTTTTGCCGTTATTCTTTGGTCTGCGGTGTCCGTTGCGCGGCACGCCGACTGCCTTGCGATCAAATGGGGCGAGCCTTACGGAACTTTGGTCCTGACGCTGTCCGCGATCACCATCGAAGTTGTGATGGTCTCTACAGCGATGTTGCATGGCGAAAACAATCCTACCCTTGGGCGAGACTCGATTTTTTCCGTGATCATGATTGCTCTCGCCGGGTTTGTCGGCCTGGTCCTGCTGTTGGGCGGATTACGCCATGGCGAGCAATATTACAACCTCCAGGGCGTTAACTCTTATCTTAACGTGATTATCACCCTGGCCGTGCTGTGCCTGATCCTTCCGAACTTCACTACCACCACGAGCGACTCAACATTTTCCGCTGAGCAGCAAATCTTTCTCATCGTGGTGTCACTAATCCTTTACGCGATTTTTCTGCTCATCCAGACGATGCGGCACCGCGGCTATTTCATGGAATCAGAGCAGGCAGGTGTGACGGCAAGTGCGGCACATCACTCACTGCGCGTGCAATCGACAGCTTTTCATGCCCCGATGCTGCTTCTCTATCTGGTTATCGTTATTTTATTGGCGGAAAAGTTTGCCATTCCGTTGGACGACAGCATCGAAAAATTTGGCATGCCTCAGGAGTTTGGCGGCGCAATGATTGCCGCCTTGGTGCTTACGCCAGAGGGAATTGGCGCTGTCCATGCCACTTTACGCAATCAGTTGCAGCGTTCGATAAACATTCTACTCGGCTCCGTGCTTGCAACTATCGGACTCACAATTCCCGCCGTACTGACCATTAGTTTGATTACAAAACGTCCAGTGACGCTCGGCGTGCAAGGCGGCAACCTTCCCTTATTGCTGTTAACGCTGGGAGTGAGTGTAGTTACGTTTACAAGCAGAAAGACAAATATCTTGCAGGGTTGCGTTCACTTACTCCTCTTCGCTGTTTTTGTGCTGCTGATATTTGCACCTTGAGCTGCTCTCGACGGCGCGGTTAAAGAGATGCTTCCAGCTCGGGCCTGTCGAGGCATCCCCTTATATTTGCCTTCGCATTACGATGGCGTTCGATCCTTCTTTGGTAATCTTAAATCCAAAGCGTTCGTAAAGGCGCAACACCGGTTTGCCTGTGACGAAGCTGACTGAAATTGTTGACTCATGGGGGTTCGCACGGACCAATTGCGTCAGGAGGGCCGTGCCGATACCATGCCGTCGGTGCTCCGGTTTGACTGCAAAAGCCAGTTCCGGTGGCGCTTCAGGTTCGTCGATCGGCTTGCGTAGCCAAACGGCACCAACTACTGATCCGTTTTTCTTGTCGTGCGCCACAAATCCGGCATCCCCTGCGCGACCCCAACCCTCTGCATAATGCGCGAACTCCGGCCGCTGCAGGATGTCTCGCGAAGGTTGGTGGTTACCAACGGAGGACAGTCCCTGGTAAACCATCTCCCGCAGGATCGGCTCGTCGTTGGCGAGAAGCGGTCGAATCTCGTATTCCATGCGTAGGCTTTATTGTCGTGGATAATGCACAAAAACGCCAGCCTGACATTTGGCATGGAATGGAATCGTTTATGCCGATCCGCCTGAATTTGGTGCCCGAATTTCGTCCATGCATCCATGCTTGCGAACGTTTAGCGTGTTCACGTGGATCGCGATTACGTTTTGGGTACTCACAATCAGGAACTGGCAAGGCTCGGATTGCAACATCGTGTCTGGCGTCCGGTAGTTTTGGATTGCTGGCAGAGAGCCGGTATCACCGTGGGCAAACGCGTCCTGGATGTGGGCGCGGGCCCTGGGTACGCGACTGTCGATCTTGCAGAAATCGTCGGACCAACCGGTGAAGTCGTTGCGCTCGAGCGTTCCGAGAACTTCGTCCGCGCAATGGAACAGGCCTGTCGCGCTCGATCGCTCGCGAACGTAAAGATTCATCAAATCGATTTAGTGACGGATGAATTGCCTGGCGGCGATTACGACTTTTCCTGGTGCCGATGGGTCATGTCATTTGTGAGTGATCCTGCGCTCCTGATCAAAAAACTCGGGGAGGGAACGCGCAAAGGGAGCGTGGCCATTTTTCATGAATACGGCCATTACGAGACGTGGCATTTCTTTCCGCGTTTGGCAAATCAGGAGCGCTTTCGCGAACATGTGATCGCAACGTGGCGGGAGTCAGGCGGTGAGCCCGACGGGGCGGTAGCCCTGGCTACGCTGCTCCCGGCGAACGGCTTCACGATTCGTTCGGCCAGACCGCACCTGTTTTGTGTGCGTCCGATTGACTACATGTGGCAATGGCCGGCAACATTCATTGAAACTTATCTTCCCCGGCTGATTGAAATGGGCCGGATCGATCAACAATTCGCTGACAAAGTCCGGGCCGATCTGGCGAGTGCGGAAAAGAATCCGAACGCGCTGATGATTACGCCGTTAGTGTTGGAAATTGTCGCGGAAAAGATTGGCTGAGGAATTCGGCTATTCCTCTATTTTGTTAGCAGACTCTAATGCTTCCTTTTTAGCCAATCGGTGACGAGGTGCACAACTTTGGGATCGAATGGAGCCTCCTTACCGCGAAATGCATCGGCGAAACTCAAGTAGTGCTGAAAGGTATGGCCCATCTCGTGAACCTCAATAAAGTCAGCAGCTCCCGGCTGGTTCGCGTTCACGTACTGTGCGATCAGCTCGTGATCCTCTCGACTCATGATCCAATCGTATTGGCCGTGCAAAACCAGAGTGGGAACCTTCACGGGTGACCACGCAGCGGCGAGATTCAGCTTCTGAAGTTGCTGATAAAACGCCAGTGGTCGTCCATACAGATGAGCATGATCTTTGCCTTCGGGCCAAAGCTCCACGAGTTCGGGATGGTCGCGCAGAATCCCGTCAACGGATTTGTTTTTGATCAGCCAGTCGTGATAAAGCGTAGCCGCACCTTTCATCCTTTCGTTTACTTCGCCAGGCGATTTGCCCATTAAGGCAAAACGGCGCCGCTCAATGCCGAGCATATGCTCGAACCATGTTTTAACCCAGCCACCAACGACTACGTATCCCCGCACTTGTGCTTGCTCCGATTCGGTCTCCGGAATCAGAGCAGCAAATCCGCCACCGTTGCTGATTCCAACGATATAGACTTGGCTCGTGTCGATGAAATCGTAATTCCTTAACGCGCGAAACGCGGCGCGATAACCGGCCAGTTCAGATTCAAAATCATTTTCGGCACAGTTGCCTTCGCTGTCGCCGACACCTTGTTTGTCCACACGAAAAAAACAGAAACCGGGCAATTGCGCAATCTCTCGAAATGCCAGGCCAGTCGCGTCATGCCGGACTACTCCTGGCCCCGGATCCTTTTCCGGAGGCGCTTCAACCGAATCGCAACTGAGCCATCCGGCAACGAAGATCACAGGCAATTTTCCGCGAGCCTCGTGCGGCTTGGTGATGATCGTTCGCAATCGTTCGCCGCGTGGAGTAGTTACCGAGTCGTAAATTACATCGACATTGGGATAGGTTTCACGCGGCGTTTTCGCCCTGCGCGGAAGGTCGGTTGTTCCGGTAGCCTTCGGGATTACCGCGACTGCCACCACGAAGGCGATTATCGACACCACTCTCATCTGAATGCGCATCTTCGGTCGCTTTGTTTTTCGCTTTGCGCAAAAAGGAATATCTTCGAAAAATCCGCTGTTTCTGCTAGAATCGTGCGTGTCCGCCACGAATGAAGCGGATTTTCAGCAGTGAATGACGGACTAGATGAATTTGATCTGAAGCTGCTTGATGCCATCCAGCGCAACAGTCGCCTGACCGCAGCGCAACTCGCCGAAATAGTTTGCCTTTCGCCTTCGGCGGTCCAGCGCCGCCTTCATCGATTGCGTGAACGCAAAGTTGTCGCTGCCGAAGTGGCAATCGTTTCACCCGAGGCACTGGGCCAAAGTCTGACGGCAATTGTGGAAGTGACTCTCGACACGGATCGGCCAAAGGTCGTAGAAGAATTTCAGCGAGCCATTCAGGCGGCACCGGAAGTAATGCAAGCGTACTACGTAACGGGAAACGCCGACTACGTCCTCGTCGTCACAGCCAAAAACATGGCCGACTATGAAGCGTTTGCTTGCAAATTTCTCTCGAAAAGACCGCACGTGAAATATTTTCGTACGAGCATCGTCATGCGCCGCGTGAAATGCGGAATGACTTTGCCCATAAAGCGCGATCGGGCGGGTTCATCAGCCTGATGTTCCCGCCAGGCCGAGGCGGTGTGCGTCCGCTTGCAATGCGGTGATAGTGTTTGCAATCACGTCATCGAGCGGCATTCCCAATGCTTCCGCGCCATGGACGATGTCCTCGCGGTTTACGGCACGGGCGAACGCTTTGTCTTTCATTTTCTTTTTAACAGCGCGTACATCGACATCCTGAATGCTTTTTGTGGGGCGAACTAGTGCGACGACTGCGACAAAGCTGCTTAGTTCGTCTACGGCATAGAGCGTTTTCTCAAGCGCCGTCTCGCGCGAGATGTTTGCGTAATCCGCATGCGACAGAATAGCCCGACAGACTTCTTCGCTCCATCCGTGCTCGCGAAGCCATGCAACGCCGACGAATGGATGGCCTTCGGTTGGGCTGCGTTCAAGATTTGGATGGCGTTCATAATCCATGTCGTGCAGCAGGCCCACGGCTTCCCAAAGATCGGCATTTTCGCCGCGCAATTGCGCAAAATGTTTCATCGAGTCGGCGACTGCGTAGCAATGTTTTCGCAGACTTTCCGACTGGACCCATTGGTGGAGGATATTTGACGCGCGAGCGGCGACCGTTTCGTTCATCGCCGAACTTTAGTGAATTGAAACCTTGTCGCCCGCTTTTATTTTCGTCGCAAGCCGGACGATATCCCAATTGGCCAGACGAACGCAGCCGTGGCTGGCAGCGTGGCCAATCGATGCCGGATCGTTAGTCCCGTGAATACCGATTCCTTTTTTGTCGAGCGCGATCCAGATCACGCCGACGGGATTTCGCGGGCCAGGTCGGAGTAGATAAAAATTGGCGCTGCGGGTGCCGTGTCTGAGCATCTCCTTGTCCCAACGAAACGTAGGCATTTTGGCGATCCCGCGTACCTTCCACTCGCCGATAGGCGAGGCGGTATGCGCGGTGCCGACCGTGACCGGATAGGTCGCCACGAGTTTTTCGCCCTCGCGCACTTCGAGTATGTTTGCTTTTGTGTCGACTGTAATTGCGACACTTCCCGGTGCGCCCGCACTTTCGCCTGGATTTGGAGTTTGCGGTCCCGGTTGGTCTTCCATTTCGTTTGCCGCCTGGGAGCTGATTTCGCTGCCGGGCTTGATGTTTTTTACTGAAGCGAGATCAAAAGGTTCGACGTTAGGGACCATGATTTGGTCGCCGGGCTTGATTGTTTTCATTCTGCTCGGGTTTAGCTGATCCAAAAAATGAACGTCGCAATGAAACTTCTCCGCGAGTGCGTCTGCCGCATCGTGGTAAGGGAGAAATTTTAGTTTTGCCTGTTCAGCCACCTTGCTGGGCAACGGACCAGTGCTTTGGAGATCCCCTTCAGTGACGGTATACGGAATCAACACAGGCTCCACACTGGCGAAATCGAGTCCGCTAACGTCCGGAGCGACATTTGATTTGGTGTTGCGTTGTGGTGGAATTTGCGGTTGCTCTCCACGAGACTCCCGATAAAGGGCGAGTGCTCGTCGCGTAAGATCGTTATAGCGTCCATCGATTTTGCCAGGGCTGAAATTTGCACGGTCGAGAAACACTTGCAGTCGAGTGGCCGCTTCGACGTCGGCTTTGCTAGGAGACAGTGAGTGGCTGGACTTCTTTTTTCCCGCTGCTGACAGAACGGCACTTGAAATTAGTACGGCGACGAACGCGAAACGAAGAACAACCTTCACTCAAGTTTGATCGAACTACTCAAATGGGTTGGTTGCCTGCATTTCCTGGCACTCCTTAGATCGACCGCAACATGACGTCGGACTCAAGACAAAACGCGCCTTCTGCTCCGCCAAACCGGGCAGAACAGAAAGGCGCGATGGAAACAAACGAGCTTAGATATTAATCCTCATCGAGGATCACGCGATCAACAATCATGTTGGTGCCTGTCCCGGCATAATGGACCCGGACTGGAACGCCCACTCGGATTTTTGATTTCACGGTTGCTCCGTCCAAGACCCTGCCGCCGCGTGTCACATAGGTCACCGTCTTGCCGAAACGATAACTCACCGGCCCCGAACTCTCTCTAAGCACGATAGCGCTTCCCGGAGTGTACTCCGTGATTGTTCCGGTGGCTTCAGTGGTACTCGTTGTCTGAGCGGTGGTGGTCTGCCGCTGTGGTTGCTGCGGTACCTGTCGCTCATTCATGAGTGGCTGCCGCGTGGTCTGCCCCCATGCAAACGATGCCACCATTGCCAGCGTAATGCTTAATAGCATCTTCTTCATAATTTCCCTCCTTCTTAGTTGAGTTGCGGCGGAGTAAGCGTTCCTTCTTTCCGTTTGAATCCAACGGGTAAAAAAGAACACGCCGCTGTACTAATATCGAATGCGGTCTTGGGAGCGGACGCTTAAAAAGCCTTTCGTGCGTCTTGAAGCCCGCGTGTACTTGGAGAAGTCTTCTTGTGGCGCCTAATATGAAATTTTGGATTGGGACATCAGGGTTTCAGTATGCCGAGTGGAAGGGGAACTTTTACCCGGAAGATTTACCGGCGGCGAAAATGTTGCCGTTTTACGCCGAGCGTCTTTCGACTACGGAAATCAATTATACGTTTCATCGGATTCCTGCGCCGAAGACGATCGATAATTGGAAGGCACTAACTCCTGGGAACTTTCGGTTCGCATTGAAGGCGCCACAGAAGATCACGCACTGGTTAAAGCTGCGTGAATGCGCCGATACGCTACGATATTTCCATGATGTAGTTTCGGCGCTGAGCGAAAAACTAGGTCCCGTGTTATTCCAGCTTCCGCCCACTTTCAAGAAGGACACGCTGGTGCTGGGTGATTTTTTGAATGGTCTGCCTGGCGGAATGCGCGCTGCGTTCGAATTCCGTCACGAATCATGGTTCGACGACGAGGTCTTTGAAACATTGCGGGCACGTGGCGCCGCGCTGTGTATCGCTGACACTGAAAAACTGGAGACGCCAAGGGTTGTCACCGCTGATTACGGATACCTGCGGTTACGCCGCGAGGATTACGTGCAGAGCGACGTCGAAGGATGGACTAGGTTCGTGCGGGAACAGGCGTCAAACTGGCTCGAAGTCTTCGTTTATTTCAAACACGAAGAAGCAGGCATCGGACCAAAGCTTGCGTCCCAAATGAAGCATTTGGTGGAGTAGAAGTTCAACCAATATCCAAGGCTAAACGCATCGGATGCCGAACTAAAAGTTGCTGATCTACTTGCCGATAAGAATAAGGACTCCGGCGGCGAGGGCCACGAGGTATAAGAGAAAAATGAACGGTCCGAGGTTTAAACCGAATCCTAAAAGGCCATCGATGATCAGATAGACCCCGAGCAGCACCATGCCGATGTTCTTAGTGAATTTCATGCGGCAGTATTTTGCGCGCCACTGCCCGTGACAATCCAAAATCGCCCTACGGGCCTTTTATTTGGCGATCGCTATCTGCCAGCTGCACGAATCACCACCGCTGAAATATCTTTCACATCTACGAAGGCGTCGTAAAACTCCGCGCCAGTCAGGTGGGAAAGATAAACGATGTTGTCGGTTACCTGGCCGACTTTCCCTCCAACCTTTTCTCCGGATCTCAGGTGCAACTCGACGGCTTTGCCCGCGTTACCCTGAAGGATGCTGAGCACCGTCGCATTAGGCTGGAGGACAGCTTTTTCCTGCGCTTGCAAGCTGGAACAGGCCATTGATGCAATAATGATTCCGAGTAGAAGTGAGTGGCGTTTCATGATCGACTGGTTCTGCCCGACTACACTCCGATTGGCGAGTAAATAATCACGGGAAACGGTGGTCATAGTCGCGCCAGATAATTTACGGTGAAGTGGAACCGTTCTTTTCCCGATTTTCATTGGCAGGCGAAGCGCCTGACCTACAATTCTGCATGGGCTCGATCGCCGAAAATCTTGAGCGCGTTCGCGACCAAATCGCGCAAGCAGCCGCAAAAACTGGTCGCCCAGTAAATGAAATTGAGCTGGTGGCAATCACCAAAACGCACCCAGCCGAGCAAGTACGCGAAGCAGTCGAGGCCGGGCATACACTTTTTGGCGAAAGCCGGATCCAGGAAGCCCGCGCGAAAATTCCAGAGCTACCGTCAAACTTGCGCTGGCATTTCGTAGGACATCTCCAGAAAAACAAGATCCGGCAAGCACTGCCATTGTTCGAACTTTTTCACGGAGTCGATTCGCTTGCGCTGGCGCAGGAAATGGACCGCATCGCAGCCGAGCAGGGGGAACATCCGCGCGTGTTATTGGAAGTAAATGTGGCGGGCGAGGGGACCAAATTTGGTTTTAAGGCTGAAACTCTAAACGCCGAAATAGGATCGCTCCTGGAGCTGCCGCGATTGTCGATCGAGGGACTGATGTGTATTCCGCCGCTCGCGGAAGAAGCCGAAAGCTCCCGGAAATTCTTTGTGCAGCTGCGCGAATTGCGCAATTCGCTCGAAAAAGAATTCGATGTGAAACTTCCGCATCTTTCCATGGGAATGACGCAGGATTTTTCGATCGCGGTCGAGGAAGGCGCGACCCTTGTGCGCGTGGGCACGGCGATTTTCGGCGAGCGACCTAAACGGCAGAAGGACTGATGCGGCTCGAACCCACAAACATTCAGCAGATAGGAGATGAGCTTGCCATATCCTGGAATGACGGGACGGAATCGTTTTTCAAGCTAGAGATGCTGCGACGTGCGTGTCCTTGCGCAGGATGTGGTGGAGAACCCGACGTGCTCGGTCATATTTCGCGGCCACAGGTGACGCATACGGATACGAGTTTTCAGCTCGTCAGTTTCGACCTTGTAGGCGGCTACGCATTGCAGCCGCGGTGGGCTGACGGACACAGTACTGGAATTTATAGCTTTACTTACTTGCGACGATTGGGAGAAGCTCTGGAGTGAAGGCAAAAGTTGAGCCGATTCATGCCCCTGACCCTGAAAATCGCGATCGTTTTGCTGTGCTTCGCGTTGTGCGGAGCCGGTACTTTCATTGCCTCAAACGTGCGAGAAGAATCCAAGCAGCAGAAAGAAATGAATACAATTCCGGTCAAAAATCACGAGGTTGCACGGCGTATTTGGATTCAGGTTTAGCCCTACAGTTTTGGAATCGTAATCAGCAGGAGGCTTGTCTCATTGCTGATCGGCTTGAGTTGTCGATCGTGCAGTGAAGCTGGAATGAGGAAAAATTCCCCGGGTGCAAGATCGACGCCAGCACAGCGCGCAGAGCCGGTGAGGCAACAAGCGATTGCGAACTGCCCGCGAGAGGCGATCTCTCGCGGTGAATGGAGATCCCACTTCTGGATCTCGAACAAGTTGTGACGCAGTAGCAGTTCGCCTTCGGGTTGCACTAATCGCGGTCGAACGTCACTAAAATCGATGCATTGCAGCGCCTGATCGATGTGTAACTGACGCTGCTTGCCCGCGTCGTCGACGCGGTTCCAATCGAATACGCGATAAGTGGTGTCGCTATTCTGCTGGATTTCGATCAGCAAATTACCCGCGCCCAGAGCATGAAGACGGCCTGCCGGAAGGAAGGCGGCGTCGCCTGTTTTGACGGGGATTTTGTAAACGTGATCGGCTGCTGTACGGTCGCGGAGCGCCTTCTCGAACTGATCTCGCGTGATCGATTCATCAAATCCGAGATAAACTTCAGCACCGGGATCAGCCGCTGCCACGTACCAAAATTCGGTTTTCGGTTCGCCTCCCAATTTCTCAGCAAACTTTGCAGGCGGATGCACTTGTAATGAAAGTTTTTCGTGAGCATCAAGAAGCTTAAGTAACAGCGGAAAACGTGGAGAATCGGGAACCTCTCCGAAGATTTCCCCCCGATATTGAGTCCACAGTTCATGCAAAGTTTTCCCGCGCAGCGGTCCGTCGCGTACAACGCTCTGTGCTTCGGGGCGGTCTACTATTTCCCATGATTCCCCGATCGATCTTTGCGGCGGCAAATTTTTGCCGAACTCAGATTCAAGACGCCGGCCGCCCCACATGCGTTCCACGAATATGGCCTCGAAGGTGAGGGGAGCCCGAACCGGAACGGCGTTAGCGGCAGATTGTCCGGCGCGGCCGGTCGAGTTATTGCGGATTGCGGATTTCAGATTGGTAAATTTGTAGGGAGTTTCTGCGAAACGCCATCTATTTAATTGGCGTCTGGCACGAACGCCCTACGAACAAATGCGACGCTTTTTAAAGAACTGGCTGCCTGTGATGATATGGGTTGGCGTGATTTTCATTGGCTCGACCGATCTGATGTCGGCTGAGCACACATCGCGATTCATTGTTCCATTTTTACTCTGGCTGAAACCGGATATTTCGGCGGAGACGCTCGCGTCAATTCACTTCATCGTTCGGAAGTGCTCGCACGTGGGCGAGTACGCTATTCTGGCGCTGCTTTTGCTTCGCGCTGCGACTTTGATGACGAATTCCAATCGGTCGATACCGATTCGCTATCTGAGTGTCTTGGGGCGTGTCCCTGATTGTGGCTGCCACTGGCGAATTTCACCAAACCTTTGTCGCGTCCCGCGGCGCCTCAGCAACGGATGTCATGATCGATAGTGTCGGCTCGATTGTGGGCCTGCTAATCGGCACGGCTTTTGAGAGGCGGCGCTCAATAAAGGGCGCGCGGTGAATGTAGAGTCACAACTTCGAACGCGACCGTCCTCGCTGCTTGCCTTTTTCGAAGAGTTAATGAAATAATCAGCCCTATATGCTGACCGCAGTTGAAGGATTAGATCTTTTCGCGTTTTCACTTCAGGTTTTCAGATGCGCTTCGATGGAAGAGCCTCTCAGGCCACCTCAAACTGCACGTTGAAACGTCATCACTTGGTATTTGCGTCTGCGAATTCGAACGTCCGTTCCATGATAAACAGGATTAACGGCAATCCTTCGTCATCCTATTCCACGTTCAAACGTCGGGTCGTGCCAAATATTTCCTTTGTATGTACGGCCATAACCATTTGGCTTGCGGCTTGTTTGGGATCGCCATGTATCGCACAAAGCGTTGCGAAAGGGGACGGAAGGAACACCCGGGCTCCAGCTATGTCCAGAATTACAGCTACGCCGGAGCGCGTAACCCTGCGCGATGGAAGTGGCAGCACTGAAATTGAATGGGATACGGGAAATGAATCGAAGGGTTTTGTCTTTGTCACTGAGGAAGGGGGGAAACCGGTTCTGTTTGCAAAGAGCGCACGAGGTAAAGAGGTCGCTCCGTGGATCAAAAAGCATAGCTATGTTTTCGAACTCTATGCCGACGATCAGCGACAGACGTTGCTCGGCAAAGTGCCTGTTTCCGGATTTGCCAAGGTCACGTCTTCGCAGCACATGCTGTCGTGGCAAGCTGTAGCCCGTTGGGCGATGATCATCGGATTAGCGGGCGTTTTGTACTTTGCGGTTTATCTCAGTTCGACCGGACCAGTGCGAACAACATTTCCAGTCGAGCCGACAACGTCGCCTCGGCCGCTTCACGTTGCGCGAAACCTTTTCCTTGGCATCACCGCGTTCATCTGCGTGGACGGTGCCATCTTCCATAGCGGATTGTACGTCTCGATCCTGGCTCCAAGTTCGTACGCGGGACGCGTCTGGAGAATCACACGAGCTGAAAAGGAGCGCACTCCATCAGGTCTGAAAGAGGTGCTGGTTCTTGGTGATTCGCGCATAGCCGAGGGATTCTCCGCGACGTTGGCGAATGAGCTTGGGGCTGCCGCCGGGGTGAAGTTTGTTAGTCTCGCCGAACCCGCCGCTTCCGCTAACACTTGGTATTACATGGTTCGGGAAGTGGATCCGACCGCTCGACGCTACTCCGCGATCCTCGTTCCTTACGGTATCGGTTATGAACCGAACAATGCTGATCCCCTCCGAATTTCTATGACGGCTCCACTACTTCGATATGGAGACAGTTTCCATTTTGCCTCTGGTTTTCAACGATGGTCTGGCCGTTTCAGGGCCTTTATCGCTTCTATACTACGAGGTTCAGCGTACCAGGACGATGTTGTCGACTTTCTGGAACATCCCATCGCGCGTATACGAAGAGTCCAGCGAGAGCCCAAGCGACTGCAAGCCCGCGATATCTACAAAGGCCGCGATTATGATATCGTCGGCACTTCCTATGATCCCAAGACCGGTCAGGTAGCTTTTCCACCGCGATTAAGTGAGGCCCAGAGAGACGCCATCAGAGACAGCCTGGTGAAGCCGTCGCAATCGGAAACACAAGATTTCCTGAGACTGCAGCGGGACGGGACCCAGCGAATCCTGAATCGTTATTCGGCCAGCTCGACCGAGATCGTCCTTACGCCCGTACCTCGCGGTCCATTTGCCGGGCTCCCTGGAGCTTCCATGACATTCCACGCCGCTTTTCCCACAATCACGACTCAGAGAGCCGTTTTTTCACTTCCCGAACAGACGTTCGATTTTCTTGAGAAACCCGAATATTACTTTGACGGGTACCACCTTAATTCAAAAGGCCGGCAGCGATTTACTGAAACACTGGTAACTGAGTTGGTAGGCCGCCTGCGATCGGCCAATTCGAACGGGTGTGTTCGCTCCGACTTTAGGCCAGTAGTGGATCGCTTCCCGTTAGGCAACGCTGGCTCAGATAACGGGAGGACTATCGGCGATGGTTCAAATGACAAGCCTATGGACAAGGCCGACTAGTTATTAACCGAGCTATTCAATGTTATTTAACAGCTTTCAATACTGGATCTTCTTTTTGATCGTGGCAACGCTGTTTTACAGCGTCCCATTTCGCATCGGCAAGTTCTTGTTGCTGGGCGCGAGTTATCTCTTTTACATGTGGTGGGACCCACGGTTCATAGTGCTGATTCTTACCTCAACAGTAGCTGATTACTTTCTGGGAATTTTGCTGGAGACAGCGAGTGGCCGTCGCAAGAAGCTTTTACTTGTTGTTAGCCTCGTAGTGAACCTAGGTATTCTTGGTTTCTTCAAATACTACGACTTCTTTGCAGGCTCACTCGCTGCTTTGCTTCGCATCCCCCAATCATCCGTCGTGCTGCAAATTATCCTGCCCGTTGGCATCAGCTTCTACACGTTCGCCAGTCTTTCCTATACGTTCGACGTCTACTGGGGAAAAATGAAGGCGGAGAGAAATTTCATTAACTACGCGCTGTTCATCGCATTTTTTCCTCATCTGATTGCAGGCCCGATCATTCGTGGGCGGCAGTTTATTTCGCAAATTCCAGGTTGGCGCCGGCCCGCGGCGATTGTGGTTCAGAGTGGAATCATCCTTGTCCTCTCTGGTTTGATAAAAAAGATGGTGTTTGCCGATCGATTCGCTGCCGTGGCCGATTCGTACTTCAACGATCCGACGGCGCATCCTGGTTGGCTGGCTGCGTGGTCCGGTTGCCTCGCATTTATTATGCAGGTTTTTTTCGATTTTTCTGGTTACACCGACATCGCTCGCGGTTGCGCCAAGCTCCTGGGGTTTGAGTTTCCGCTTAATTTCGCGCGTCCATTTCTGGCGAGGAACCCGCCTGACGTCTGGCAAAGGTGGCATATCACACTTTCCACATGGGTGCGTGATTATGTGTTCATGCCATTTAGCCGAGGGAGAAAAGGACGTCTCGTGTTATATCGCAACATGTTTGTTATCATGGTGCTCGTTGGCTTGTGGCACGGGGCGGGCTGGACGTTCGTAGCCTGGGGCGCCTATCACGGCCTGTTGCTCATCGGCTACCGTCTTTTTGATCGGGCAACAGTAGGAACGCCGATCGACAAAGTTATGAAGAAGCGCTGGTTCGTGCCGTTCAGTGTCGGAGCAATGTTTGCAGCTTTTGTGTTAGCCGCGTCTTTCTTTCGTCCCAAGACTCTTCAGACCAGCGCTTACGTCTTAGGTGCGTTATTCGGTTTCCAACACGTTCCCGGCGAATTTTTGCTCACCACCGGGACGATCGTGCTGATTTTTATTTCCCTATTTTTGGCGGTCGCGCAAGAACGCACTCAGTTTATTGATCGCCTGGCTTTGCAACCAGCGCGCATTCAAATCCCGGCATACGTTTGCACATTTCTGGTGCTCGAACTCTTTCCCGCAACCGGTCAGGTGCCGTTCGTTTATTTCCAGTTTTGAAGAAAGAGGAAATGGGCCTGACTGGGCTCGAACCAGTGACCCTGCGCTTATCAAGCGCATGCTCTAACCAACTGAGCTACAGGCCCGCTTCGCGGAAGTGAACAGTGA